>QWCN01000292.1_pt1 | contig 88010 bp, 76 predicted proteins | sample 1972711 | NCBI WGS metagenome assembly QWCN01 (sample SAMN09866707, study PRJNA288562) | Human gut metagenome isolate term1_stool, whole genome shotgun sequencing... | isolation source: gut | host: Homo sapiens | place: USA: California | reverse complement strand
CAACATGGTATCGAGCAGTCCCGATTGTTCGAGGTATTCCTTGGAGATACCCATTTTCTTTAACTCTCCCCAGTTGATCATCGCCTCGTTAAAGCGGTAGCGGGGTTTCGGGGTTTCTGCCGCGGGCATTTCCACCTGCGGCTGTTGAGCTTCATTTGCCATACTTTTCTCTTGATTACTGTTCTTACTCTGTTCCTCCTGGTTTTTCGGACGGATTTCATAGCGTTCGAGGAACTTTTTCACGCTGTCCGTCTGCTTGCCTTCCGAAAGGTCTTTGATTGCCTGCTTATTCTGCTTGTAGTCCTCAATCGTCATCCGGAGCAGCCCGAAACGGGTCGGGTTCTTGAACTGGCTCCAGAAATTCTTCAGGAAGTTTCCGAGAATTCCGGAGTGACGGTCGAACTTCAGAAAGGAGTTCCGGTGTTCATCGTCCGCCGGGACGGTCTTCGCTTTTCCGTCCCTGTCGATTTCCGACACGGCTTCCACAAGCGGTTTCATTTTGTCGAGGATGAGGACAATGTCACTGATTTGTTCATTGCCCACGACATCTTTCGGGATATCATCCCTTGCTTTCTCTTCTGCCATATTACTATGCTTTTTTGAGTGTGAATAAATAGAATTACCGGCTCAAAAGTAGGGTGAATAATCTTGTAAAACACTGATTGCCAATTTTCTGACTATCCGTTACACCTTTTGTCATAATGTGTCATCGAAGAGGTATTTGAGGGAGGTAAAGGAAAACGAAAAGCTGTCCGCAAACGACATCGAATGTCATCGTTTGTCATAGGTTTACCAAATAGGAAAAATAGTAAGGAGAAAACACCGGGCGGCAATCACCCGAAAGGAAAAAAGAAAAGAAAAACACAAGGTGAGGAAAGCGGCAGGCGGAAAAAACGGCAAGCCACGCAAACAGCCTATGCAGATTTGCCAGGAGAACAGCTTTTGTCCCCATTTCGTTATTGGCAGGGATAAAGTGATTTCGATTTTTGTTTGAATGGGGATGGAACAGGGTAAGAGTGTATTGACAGGATAGCAAAATAAGGGGGACGGATGCCTACGGCAGTCTATGCGTCATCGCTTCGGCTTCACATGCTAAGTCCCTATGAAACACCATAACTCATGGTGCGGCACCGGAGCGTTTTTTGTCGGGGAATTTTTCCCTTCACGGAAAATTCCCCGATAAAACCGAAGGCCCGAACGTGGAGGTGACGTGCCGTGAGTTACCTTTATCATAGGGGCTTGGCATGGTAGTAATTTATACTTTTTAGGGAGAAGGAAATCTATTATTCTTTCCTTTTTGATTATTTTTGCAGCTAAGATATTTATTTTCAATAGAAAGCGTATGCCAAAAATGAAACGTCCGGGACACTACTGCAAGATTTGCGGAGAGAGAAAAGCCAATGAGAAATTCAGCGGCAAGGGCCATGCTGTGCATATCTGTAAGGAATGCCAGTCATTACCTGCTGAAGAACAGACGGATATGAGACGTATCCGCAATGTGGAACGGATTATAGACAGATTCCCTTTTACCCGAAATGACTGGGAACTGCTTGAGAAATATGCCAAAAAGTATGCTGATAAAGAGTCCGGGCAGTTCGCTCAGGATATTCTGGATTCCCGCCGCAGGCAATCGCAACCCGATGAGGAGGATGAATTATATGAAGAACAGTCATTTGCCGAATTAGAGGAAGATATAAAAGAGGAAATACGCGAGTGGCTGCATGAGGAATTATTCGATTATATACTTCGCTATGATAAAGAACCTGAAGGCAAGCGAAAAGAGAAAATCATCACGCTTATCTGCAAGGCCTTTACCGAAATATTCAGCTCCCGAATGAAACCGGATGAATCTTTTGACTCTTTTTGGAAAGAGGTTGTCTGTGAAGTGAAAACCGAACTTGCTTCCGAAGAATTTAATAACGATGACGAAGAGGAAGATATCTAAAAACAGCAAATAACATTTCAGGGTTATTTGCCGTCCCTGTGATTTCAAATAATGGGTTTATTTAGTTTCATCTGAAGTATCTTCATCATCTTCTATACCCAACTTCTTTCTAAGTTCAGGATCGGATTTAATGCGGGTCATCTCATCCTCAATAATCCGTGCCACATCCGCTTTGATATAATTGTAGTTGCGGTCGATTTGTTCCTGCATAATGTCCTTGCCGTTCTCGTCCAGAAAGTCATTGATAACCGGGATTTTCTGATAGGCTTTTGTTTCTTCGGCTACTTTCTTATGGTCGATAATGATTTTGGCATGGAAAATCTTCTGCCGGATCTCTTCTCCTACATTGTCCGCTACCGCGCCGACAAACATACCTTGCGAAAGGTTTGCAATCTTGGATGCCGGAATAAGGGAATCCAATTGCGTATTGATAGAGGTGGAAATATCCTGCCGGTTGATAGAGATGGACTGCCTCTTTTGCAATATTTTTCCAAAGCGTTCACTCAGCGATTTAGCGGTTTCTCCAACCACCTGTCCGCTAAAAATATTACCAATAGTGTTTTGAATTACCTTCGATTCCTTGTCGCCATAATCACGGTTCAACTGACTGAAATCCTGAAAGCCGAGCAGTACTGCCACCTTGTTGCTTCGTGCGGTTGCGATTAAGTTGTCCAATCCCCTGAAATAGATTGTGGGCAGCTCGTCAATAATGACTGAACTCTTTAGTTGTCCTTTCTTGTTGATTAGTTTCACGATACGGCTATTATATAATCCCAATGCCGATGAATAGATATTCTGACGGTCCGGATTATTGCCTACACACAGTACTTTAGGCTCGTTTGGGTTATTGATATCCAATGAAAAATCATCCCCTGTCATCACCCAGTAAAGTTGCGGAGAAATCATTCTGGAAAGCGGTATCTTAGCCGAAGCTATCTGCCCCTGGAGCTGGTCTTGGGCTCCGCCGCGCCAGGCATCCATAAAGGGAGAAAGATAGTTTTCAAGGGATGGATAAGCCGTTAAGACGGTAAATATATCCGAGTAGGGTTTATTCAAAAGTTCGATGGCATGAGGGAAGGTACAATACCGTCCGTCCTTATATATTTTAAGATACCAGATGATAGAAGCCAGTAAGATAATCGGACTTTCCACAAAGAAATCGCCCTGTTTTTGAATCCAACTCCTATTCAAATTAAGCATAATGGTATAAGCAGCCTCATAAGCGTCCGAGATGTCCGTCATAAATTTGGGATTAAGCGGATTGCAGCGGTGCGAACGATGCGGGTCATCGAAATTAATCACATAAAACTGTACCTCCTTTTCGTATTTATCCCGGTTCTTGAGCAACTCATTATAAGCTATCACGGAGAGGTCGTCAAACTTATAATCGTACAGGTACATCGCGAAGCCTTTGGCTATCTGTTGTTTGATGAAAGAATTTACCACAGCGTAGGATTTTCCTGAGCCGGGCGTTCCAATTACATAGCACGCACGAAAACAGTTGACTACGTTGATCCATCCGTTGTGAATTTTACCTTTATATTGGAATTGGGTAGGCAGATTAACCGAGTATTCATTCTCCATGTACCGGGTTTCCTGCATAAAGGATTCGTTTTCCTCGTTGAAAACATCTTCCATCAGGTTGTGTTTGAGCAGGCGGCTGGTCCAAAGACCTGCCATCAACAGACAGATATAGCCGATGGAAAGAGTAAGAACATACAAAATGGAGTTTACCGCATGAGAAACAGGCAGGGAAAGCAACCACCGGTTCATGAAAAAGAAAAGCACTCCCGAAGCGGTTGCCGCATAAATCATGCCCCAGCTTATTTTCTCTCCCTTGACACCTTTCGTCCCGTAACAGGAGATGGCGAGCAGCAGGACAGCCGCCAGCTTTGTCCACAGGATGGAAGTAAACAACCCGGTGGTACGGTTGAAGTTTACCAGAATCTTATCCACCACTCCGATGGTTATTCCCCATTCAAACACCGTTTCATAACAGAACCAATAAATATGTATCAGGACAAACAGGATGCTGACCGCCCTGCCGAAGTCCATAATCTTAGCTAACGCTCTTAAATCATCTTCTTGTTGCATACTAAATAATGGATTAAATGAATATCAATAAACATCTTATCACCGGATACCATTTGAACGGCCTTTCTTCTGTGCCTTCTTTTTCCGCTTCATCTTGCGGGCAAAGGCTTCTTCTTCATAGTCAGGTCCATGTGCCTCCATCGAGAAGAAATCGAATAGCCGGTCTGCCGAACTTTCCCGATTGTCGTAGAATGGCTCTTTATTCTCATGTCCGAACCTCCTATCTTCTGTGGGATTATCGTCGTTCTTCCATTTCTCAAACAATGTGTTGAATACATTTGCCGAGAACTCTTTACCGAGGCGGGAACCATTGTAGGCTTCTTTCCTGGTGTGGTCGATGAAGGTAACACCGTAGGTACGTCCTTCCTCATTCTCCCGGAACACCACATCGATACCAACTTTGCGAAGCATGGAGATTAACTCCTCTTTGGAATGTGCCGCTTTCATGGCTTTGGCTACCAATGGGTGGATGGATGGTTCCCATTTCCCGTTTTTATAATCCTCACCATGCTTTTTCATCTTCTTCTCCAATCCCTCGTAACCGAACTGCTTGCCAAACAGGGAGGATTTGAAAGGAACACTGACCACTTTGCCGCTTTCATCTGTTACCGGGTAGACCATTCCATTATATAACTCTCCGTTATGTTCCCCACGCACGGTCCTGGCTTCGATGTTGAATAGGGAAAGCAGCGCGTTCCATTCCCCGAATGTCTGGAAACGGTAGTCGGATAATATACTTTTGAGGGTATTGCTGACCTGGTGTTTCAAATCCCCACTACCGAAATCAACTTTCTTTAGATAGATATCGGAGAGTTCTTTCTGCTTGTCCGCTATCTTCTCCAATGAGAATTTCTCTTCCAGTTCCCGACAGGCGTTCATTGACCTGCGCCATTCATACGAATCACTTATCTTCCGTCCTTCACCATCTACACAGGTACTGACAATATGGATGTGTCGCCGTCCGGTATCTTCGTGCAGGTAGACAATGTAAGGCTGGTCGCCATAATTCATTTTTTCCATATACTCCTTTGCCAGTGCTGCCAGTTGCCCGTCGTCCAGATTGTCTTTCAGGGAAGGATTTAATGAGATATGCAGGATAGGTTTCTCTGTTTGCCGGTTCGCCAGCAGATAATTCTCAAACGACAGCATCGCCAGATGCAGGTCATTTCCGGGTATGCCCAGCGTGTCGGTAATGATACGGTTGCCCGAAATTATCTGTGCCGTACCTGCGTTTACCTTCTCATGGTTATAGGTTAATGCACCATAAAGAGATTCTCCATGACTTATTTTCGCAACCATTTCTCTTCGTATTGCCGGGTAAGTTCGATGATTTTCTTGCTTAGAACGACCAGCTCGATAGTCGTTTTTTCGAGTTTGTAGAGCAACACAAGCGCACGTTTCTCCCCGAAATTGGTATGAATGGCACGTACCGTCTGGTTGTAATTGTTGCCGATTGCCTGGAATTGGCGATGAAATTCCGTCAAGCGGATGTAATAATCCATCGCCGTCTTGTCTATTTTCACCACTTTCATCTCCTTGGAAAAGAGCATGGATTTGATAAAACGTGCCTTTTCCCTCATTTCCGATTCGGCAAATAACTGTTCGAACCGCGCGTTCTCTGCCGAGTTCAGTTTGATGCCGTAGCGGTAAACCGCCGGATCACTCTTGGGCTTCCTGCCCGGTTGGCCTTTCTTTTTTTCGTCCATAGACTGTACATTATTGGGTTCGTGATAAACATTCATCCGGATTTTCGACTTTGGAGAAAATCGCCCCTGCCTTTGGGGCAGGGCAAGTTTGTTTCGGTGTGCCCGAAGTATTTCGGGCGTACCGGAACACAACTTGCTATGTTCGTTTGAACATAGAATCCGCCCCGGCGGATTGCTGCGCTGTGTATGCTTTCCCGCAAGGGAGGGCGTACATGACACAGTTATCCGACGGTTTGGGGAAAACTTTTTCCAAGTCCATTCCGTTCGGGTGCAAAGTTACCGCTACTTAAATGTTTGTGAAATAGATGGTTGTATGACAAAGAATGACAGGTGATGTCTTATATCGTCAGTTCTCGGAAAGGGTGGATAATGAAGATAAGATTTGCCTTACTTTGCGCCTCACTTAATATAATATATGATGGAAATACAAGTTGCAACACGTACACATTGCCATGCTTTACACATTGCAATGTGTAAAGCATCATTGCATTATATCCTTATGCCCAGCAAAGCATCATGGTAATACTTTATGCAACATATCATGTGAACATTGCAATGAAACGTTATGTCCCATGTTGCAGGATGTAAATGATATTTTGTGTATGTATTGCAAGGAGCATATATATACGGGATGCATTACATACATCGTGCGTCCTGTACATGGTGTACCACTTATTTATTGCGGCGTGTACATGGGATAACATATACATCGTGCAATGAGTAAATACATATGGGATGCGTTACGCGGACAACACGTCATGTAAGGGATGCAAGCCGCACATATTACAATACTTGAATGATATAACACCTGAATGATGCAATACATAAATATCGATTTCCAAAAAGAAAAGCGTATGAAGAAACAACCTTTATTCATTGCCTTCAGCAACCAAAAAGGTGGCATGGGCAAATCGGCTTTCACGGTTCTTGTAGCCGGCTATTTCCACTATCAGAAAGGACAGAATGTCTTGGTGGTGGATTGTGATTACCCCCAGTTCAGTATCCGCTCCATGCGTGAGCGGGACAAACAGGTCGTAGAGAAGACGGACGCGTACAAGCAACTGATGATTGCCCAATACGAGCGCATCCAAAAGAAAGCCTACACAGTGCTTTCAGCCAAACCGGAGGAGGCGAAAGAAACGGCAGACCGTTTTCTGGAAAAATCGGAAGTAGAATACGACCTGGTATTTTTTGATTTGCCAGGTACGGTCAATTCAAACGGTATCTTCCGTTCCATCATCAATATGGACCATATCTTTGTCCCCATCACGATGGACCGCATGGTGATGCAGAGCAGCCTTTCCTTTGCCACCACCTTGAAAGATTTTATCTCTACACATCCGGATGCCCCGCTCAAAGGGCTACATCTGTTCTGGAACAAGGTGGACAAACGGGTATCAAAAGAACTTTTCCATCTCTATTCGGAGATTATGGAACGTTTGTCGCTGGATGTACTTCAAACAGTGGTTCCCGACACCCAGCGTTACAGTAAGGAGTTGTCGCAAACGGGAAAAGTATTTTTCCGAAGCACACTCTTTCCACCTCCCGAATCACAACTGAAAGATTCCGGTCTGGTCGAGATTGTGGATGAGATAGTACAGATAACAAGTAAATAACCCTATACATTATATATATGGCAAAGAATAAGGCGTATGAAGTAGATGAGGATTATCTGAAAACGGTCATGGCCGGAGATATTCCAGCACTGAAGCGAAAAGAGAAAGAACAGCCGGAAGAACCGGAGGCAGAAAATGAAGTAGCCAGTGAAAAAGAAACAGCGGTCAGAGAACCTTCCGATTCCCGTCCCCGGAAAAAACGGGAGGGAAAGAGTTATGAAGCGATGTTTCTCGGACGCAGAGAGTCGGTACAGCGCAGGCAGACCTATATCAGTCTGGAACTTTACAAGAAGATTGCCCGCTTTCTTCCCGTTATTGGAGGGGAACTGACGGTTCCGACCTACATTGACAATATCCTCTCACAACATCTGGAACAATATAAGGATGAGATTAACGAACTATACGATAAGAAAACCGAAAAACCCCTTTAATATGGAACATTCTTTTTACATGGCTGTCCGCATGGCAGCCGCAGCCTATGTGTTATACCGCCTGTATGTAGTCGGGTATAAGAAACAATTTTATGGGATATGGGAATATCTGCCTGCCCTGCGGGAATACCTGCTCAGCCAAAAGAAGCAGAAGCAATCTGAAAAAAGACCTCCTGAACCGACAGTCAAGACGGAGAGTCCTTCTTCCGTCATCGGCAAAACAGCCGTAGTCTATCTGGAAGACCCTTCTGTAGTAGCCGTTGCTCCCGCTTTTTCCGTACCATTGGAAACTACCGGATATATCGATGAGGAAGAAGATGTATCTCCGGACGAGGTGGAAAGTGAGCTTACGCCACCTCTGGAGAAAGTGTTAGATAAAGAAGAACTGTATGAGCGGTTGGATGAGAATGCACCGGGAGAAGACCCGGAACTCTCTACCGGATTGACCTATCAGCAGCTTTCACAGGCGGTAGATGTGCTTTCCTCGTCTTCCCTTGAAAACAAGAAAGATGAAGAAGTGATTGAGGTGGCACGTACCTTGTATGCCATTCGTGGAACGGATATGTTTCAGTTCTTTGCTTCACAGGTCGGCAATACGGCTATGATTGAACAGATACTGGAGGAATGTCTGGATGGGGATGGACAGCCGTTACCTAAACGGAAGAAGAAAGTAATGAAAGATGCGGTTGCTTTCAATCTGGAACACTTTGTGTAAGCCTTGAACTCAAATATCATACAGAATAGGTGACTTTTCTGTATGATATTAGTCAATAACTGATTTCTTAACTTAGTCCTCTATCTTGTTTAATATGATACCACATCCCATCTTTGGGGGCCTCCGGAAGTTTACTTAACCGATTTTGGATATATTTTAAATGAATCCGGTTCAAGCTCCGCCCTATTTTGGATAAGTATTCATCAAACTTATAATAGGCAGACAAAGGCTTATGCTCTCTATCTAACGCAATACTCAGGAATGATTCAAATTGCAAAAGATCTTCAGTTTCATTGGTTAATTCTATCAGCTCCATTCCTTCAATCTCTTGCGGAATGTGAGCTTCCCGAATGATACCTTCCTCATCAATCGCTGCAACTATAGCCCCGAATCCCGCGGAACGTTTACGCTTTTTCTTGCCTTCTAGCGTCCATACACGGTCTTGCTGACAGAAACCATGTTCCAGCCAGAGCCCCGCATTGTCCAAGACAATACCTTCTTCTTTTCCGGGTGATGGCCGCATACACCGACCTACTTGTTGCAGGTATAATGCCAAAGATTTGGTAGGACGAGCCAATTGTACCGCTTCACAATCCGGGACATCAAACCCTTCCGAAACAATATCCACATTACTCAAAACCATAATCTCTCCATTCCTGAACCGTTGAAGAATTTGTTCGCGTTCTTTTTTAGGAGTGTTGGCATCAATATGTTCCGCGGAAATCCCTTCTTCCTGATATTTGTCTACAATTTGCCTGCTATGTTCTATGTTTACGGCAAAGACAATCATCTTTTTTCCTTCTGCTTTTTTATGATAGCTATCTACCAGATCGGCCATTAATTCACTGTCCTGCATCAATTCTCCAAGCTCATCCTGGGCGTAATCACTCATTTTGACTTTAATCAGAGACAGATCGGGAGTGACACCTACGAAGTGCTTCACTTTCACCAAATAGCCTTGTTCGACAAAGTAGCTTAATTTTCCACAGTTTATTAATGTATCGAACAACTCGGAAAAACCTTCACCATTCATTCGGATGGGGGTGGCTGTTACTCCCAGAAAGCGTGCTTCAGGATATATACTCCATAATCTTTTATAGGTGGATGCCTTGGCATGGTGGCATTCGTCTATGATAACAATATCCGCAATGGGATAATCCCGGTTCGACAAGGATTGGATGGTAGCGACTTGTACTTCTTTGGTTGCATCAGGTGGAATGGTACCGGATATAATACCCGTTTGTACCTCAAAGTGCTGCAACCGTTCCACAATCTGTTCCACTAACTCCTTCCGATGGACTACAATTAGAATTTTCTTGTCTTTCAAACGTGCACGGCGCACTATCTCTGAAAACACAGTGGTCTTTCCTGTTCCGGTAGGCATCTGGAACAAGACATTCATTAAATTTTGAGTCTTCGGATTCCAAGCGTCAAAAATATCCCGGATTCCTCTGGTTTGATAAGGACGTAGTTTAATCAATTTATGTGGATTCTATATTTCGATGCAAAAGTACTACTTCCCGTCCAATTCCTCGACAAAATCCCCGTCTTTCAGCTTCTTTTTCCACCCGTGAGTGTCACACGATGACAAACGGTGCAACGTAATGAAACGTTTGTCGGACACGCATTTATCCCCTATACATTTGTCGTCGAAATCATTTTTGTCTCACTAAAACAAGTTTTCGACAATGAAGAAAAAAACAATTCTCACCACCTTGTGCCTATGTATGGCAATCGGGGCGTTTGCGCAGGGGAACGGACTTTCCGGTATCAGTGACGCGACCAACCTCATGACCAGCTATTTCGACCCGGCGACCAAACTGTGCTATGCAATCGGTGCTTGCGTGGGTTTGATCGGAGGGATCAAGGTGTATGGCAAGTTCAGTAGCGGTGACCCAGACACCAGTAAAACAGCGGCTTCCTGGTTCTTTGCCTGTATTTTTTTGATTGTTGCCGCCACCATCCTAAGGTCATTCTTCCTCTAATCAAATGGGAGAATATTCTATTAACCGTGGTATTGGAAACAGCGTGGAGTTCAAGGGACTCAAATCCCAGTACCTGTTCATTTTCGCGATAGGCTTGCTGGCGGTATTTGTCATTTTCATTGTGATGTATATGGCAGGTATCGGTCAGTGGATTTGTATCGGCTTCGGAGTGACAGCCGCTTCCTCGCTGGTATGGCTGACCTTTCATCTGAATAAGAGGTACGGCGAGAACGGGCTGATGAAACTTCTCGCATCGAGGATGCACCCCCGTTTCATCCTGAACCGCCGTAGCGTACCACGTATGTTCCATTCCCAAAAACAAGAAAAGAAATGAGAAATTTAATGAAAGCAAGCACGCTGGAGAGTAAATTCCCCCTGCTTTCGGTAGAGGGCGGCTGCATCGTGTCGAAAGACGCGGATATAACCGTCTGCTTCAAAGTAGAGCTGAAGGAACTTTTCACCGTTACCTCCGAGGAATATGAGGCGATTCATGCCGCATGGGTGAAAGCCATCAAGGTATTGCCGGATTACAGTATCGTGCATAAGCAGGACTATTTTATTGAGGAGAAGTATCGTGCCGATGTCAGCAAGGACGACCTTAGTTTCCTGTCCCGATCCTTCGAGCGCCACTTTAATGAGCGCCCGTTCCTGCACCATGCCTGCTACCTGTACCTTACCCGTACCACCCGGGAGAAGAGCCAGCGGAAAAGTGACTTCAACACCCTCTGCCGTGGCTTCCTTGTCCCAAAAGAAATACAGGATAAGGACGGAATGCTGAAATTCCTTGAAGCGGTGGACCAATTCGAGCGTATCATGAACGACTCTTCCTTCGTGCGCCTTACCCGACTGGCTGACGAGGAAATTACAGGAACACCGGAGAAGGCCGGTATTGTAGAGAAATACTTCTCGCTGTCACTGGAAGAGGCCACCGTATTGGAAGACATGGCACTGGATGCCGGAGAAATGCGTATCGGTGACAATACCCTCTGCCTGCATACCCTTTCCGATGTGGAAGACCTGCCGAACAAGGTGCGCACGGACAGCCGCTACGAGCGCCTGTCTACCGACCGTTCCGATTGCAGGTTGTCGTTCGCCAGCCCGGTGGGCATCCTGCTCAGTTGCAACCATATCCTGAACCAATATGTGTTTATCGACAACAGCGCGGAAAACCTTGCCCGTTTCGAGAAGAGCGCCCGCAATATGCACTCACTTTCGCGGTATAGCAGAAGCAACCAGATCAATAAGGAATGGATAGACCTGTACCTGAACGAAGCACATAGCTATGGGCTTGCCTCGGTGCGTTGCCATTGCAATGTAATCGCTTGGGCGGACGATGCGGACAAGCTCAAACGGGTGAAGAACGATGTCGGTTCGGCACTCGCGCTTATGGGATGCAAACCCCGGCATAATACGGTGGATTTGCCTGCCATTTATTGGGCGGGTATTCCCGGAAATGCGGCAGACTTCCCAGCGGAAGAGTCATTCTATACTTTTATCGAACCGGCGGTCTGCTTCTTTACCGAGGAAACTAATTATAAAGACAGTCTTTCACCGTTCGGTATCAAGCTGGCAGACCGTCAGACCGGAAAGCCCATTCATCTGGATATTTCCGATTTGCCGATGCGTAAAGGGATTATTACCAACCGTAATAAGTTCATTCTTGGGCCATCAGGCAGCGGAAAGTCATTCTTCACCAACCACCTCGTCCGGCAATACTATGAGCAGGGGGCACACGTGTTGTTGGTGGACACCGGAAACTCCTACTTAGGATTATGCCGGTTGATAAATAACCGCACGCATGGGAAGGATGGAATTTACTTCACCTATACCGAAGAAACCCCGATTACGTTTAACCCCTTTTATGTGGAAGACGGAGTGTTCGACATCGAAAAACGGGAATCCATCAAGACGCTGATCCTCACCCTGTGGAAAAGGGAGGACGAAGCTCCCCGGCGTTCGGAAGAGGTGGCGCTCTCCAATGCGGTGAACCTTTATCTGGAAAAGATTACATCCGACCGGAGTATTGCTCCGAGCTTCAACACCTTCTACGAATTTGTCCGGGATGAGTATAGCCGGATATTGGAGGAAAAGAAAGTCCGGGAGAAGGATTTCGACATCGAGAATTTCCTCAATGTGCTGGAACCATACTATCGGGACGGTGAATACGGCTACCTGTTGAACTCCGACAAACAACTTGATTTGCTAAGCAAAAGGTTCATCGTTTTCGAGCTCGACGCGATCAAGGACAACCGCGTGCTTTTTCCCGTTGTAACCTTGATTATCATGGAAACCTTTATCTCCAAAATGAGGAAATTGAAGGGCATCCGTAAGCTCCTACTTTTGGAAGAAGCCTGGAAATCAATCAGTAAGGAAGGCATGGCAGAGTATATCCGCTACCTCTTTAAGACTGTCAGAAAGTACTTCGGAGAAGCGATTGTCGTTACGCAGGAGGTGGACGATATTATCTCCTCGGCCATCGTCAAGGATTCCATTATCAACAATTCCGATTGCAAGATTCTGCTCGACCAGCGCAAGTACATGAACAAGTTCGACAGCATTCAGGCATTGCTCGGACTGACCGATAAGGAGAAAGCGCAGATACTCTCAATCAACCAATCCAATGACGCGAGCCGGTTGTACCGGGAAGTGTGGATCGGACTGGGCGGTGTGCAGAGCAGCGTCTATGCCACGGAAGTCAGTATGAGTGAATACCTCACGTACACGACGGAGGAAACCGAGAAAGTGGAACTCTTCAAATTGGCTGAGAAACTGGGAGGAAATCTGGAACTGGCTATCAAGCAGCTGGCGGAAATCAAATCGGATAAGTCCTCTAAAAATCAATAGCCATGAGAGGGCATATCACAGTAACTAACAATCCAAAAAGAATTGATGTAATGAAAACAAGATTAATAGCATTGACCATGCTCTGCCTGCTCTTCATGGGCAAGGCACACGCACAATGGACGGTCTTTGACCCGAGCAACCTGGTACAAAGTATCATGAACTCGACCAAAGAAGTCGTCCAGACCTCCAGTACCGCCGCCAACATGGCGAACAACTTTGCCGAGACCGTAAAGATCTACAAACAAGGCAAGGAGTACTACGACGCATTGAAATCCGTGAGCAATCTGGTGAAAGACGCACGCAAAGTACAGAAGACCGTCCTGATGATCGGTGAAATCTCCGACATCTACGTGAACAGCTACCAGAAGATGCTCTCGGACGAGAACTACACCCCGGCGGAACTCTCCGCCATCGCCTACGGATACACCAAACTGCTGGAAGAAAGCACGGATATCTTTACCGAACTCAAGCAGGCGGTGAGTGCCACGGGACTCTCCATGAGCGACAAGGAACGGATGGATCTGGTAGACCTGGCCTATACCCGCGTGGAGTATTACCGCAATCTGGTAAGCTACTACACCCGCAAGAACATCTCCGTTTCGTACGTGCGCAGCAAGAAGAAAAACGAGACCAAACGGGTGGTCGCCCTCTATGGTTCAGCAAGTGAGAAATATTGGTAATCCTTTAACACGAAACAAGTATGATGCTATTATCAGCAGTTGATTTTACAAACCTCCATCAGGTGCTCTATGACCTGTACGACCGGATGATGCACCTCTGCACCGACATGACGGACGTAGCCAAGGGGATAGCCGGACTCGCCGCGCTGTTTTACGTCGCTACCCGCGTCTGGCAATCACTGGCAAGGGCGGAACCGATTGATGTCTATCCGCTTTTGCGCCCCTTTGCCATCGGGATTTGCATCATGTTCTTTCCCGTCATGGTACTGGACACCATCAACGGGGTCATGTCACCCGTGGTACAGGGCACGCATGCCATCCTGGAAAAACAGATGTTTAACATCGGTGAATACAAGAACCTGAAAGCCAAACTGGAGTATGAACAGAACCTGCATGACCCCGAACGCGCCTACCTGGTCAGCGACGAGGCATTCGACAAGAAGCTGGAGGGATTGTGGCCCACGCTGGGCGGTCTGGACGAGATGATAAATATGTATGTGGACCGTGAAGTGTATCGCATAGGCCGTGATATGCGGTATGCCTCGCAAGGGTGGCTTGAAATCCTCTTCGAGGCGGCTTCGCTGATACTGGATACCATCCGGACGTTCTTCCTGATTGTCCTATCCATTTTAGGCCCTGTCGCATTCGCCATCTCGGTCTGGGACGGGTTCCAGTCCACGCTCACGCAATGGCTGTGCCGGTATATTGCTGTCTACCTCTGGCTTCCGGTCAGCGATCTTTTCAGTTGCATACTGGCCGAGATACAATCCCTGATGCTTGCCAAGGACATCGCGGAGATAAACACTTCCGGGATTTTACCCGACGGTGCGGACGTGATGCACATCATTTTCCTGCTCATCGGTATCATCGGGTACTTTACGGTTCCCACCGTGGCGAACTGGATTATCCAGGTGGGAGGAATGGGCAACTACAACCGTAATATCAACCAGGCAGCGGGCAAGGCGGCAGGCGTGGCAGGTACGATCGCGGGCGCGACAATGGGTAACGGCGCCGGACGCACGGTTGGGAATTAACTAACAGGAATACTTACCAAAAAAGAAAGAAGATATGGAATTCAAATCACTAAAGAACATCGAAACCAGCTTCCGGCAAATCCGCCTGATGGCTATCGTGTTTGTCGTCTTGTGCGGACTCGTCACGGGATACACCATCTGGAACTCCTACCGTTTCGCCGAGGCGCAACGACAGAAAATCTATGTGTTGGATGGCGGAAAATCCTTGATGCTGGCACTTTCGCAAGATCTTTCGCAGAACCGTCCGGTGGAGCTTCGTGAACACGTGCGCCGCTTTCACGAGCTGTTCTTCACCCTGTCCCCGGACAAAGGAGCGATCCAGCAGAATATGCAACGTGCTTTCTTTCTCGCTGATAAAAGTGCGTACAACTACTTCAAGGATCTTTCGGAGAAGGGGTATTACAATCGCGTGATATCGGGTAATATCAACCAGACAGTACAGATTGACAGCGTATCGTACAATATGGACGAATACCCGTATGAGGCGCGTACCTATGCCAGGCAGATGATTGTCCGCGAGAGTAGCGTGACGGAACGCAGCCTGGTGACCTCTTGCCGCTTGCTGGACTCGGGACGCTCGGACAACAATCCGCACGGGTTCATCATCGAAGGGTTTACCGTATTGGAGAACAAAGACCTCCGGGTTATCAAACGCTAAGCCATGAGAGAAAGAATTAATGAGGTAAAGACAAAGATACGAAGCGCCAAAGAGCGTATGTCGGACTATTTGCGCGAGAAATGTGCCACTCTGAGCGAGGGCAAACGGATTATAGTCATCGTGGGAATGCTACTCTTTATGTGTATAGGTTCGGTCTATCTGACCGTTTCATCCATCTACCGTATCGGGCAGAAAAGCGGGAGGCAATTAGAAATCGAACATATCCGGGAGTTGCAGTTGCATCAGAACGACAGTGTACAATCATTCATCCATAAACCAAAAGAGTATGCAGGAAAATGAAGAAAAGAAGGTGGATGCTCCTGAAAAAACACAGGACACATCCGAGGGGGCGGCGAAGGTTTCGCCTCCCAAAGAGAACAAAGGGCCGGCAAAAGATATCCCGGCAAAGAAACTGTCACCCCGGCAGGTGAAGCAAGGCAAGAAGCTGTTGGTCTATCTGGCCATGTCCCTCATTTTTGCGGGAGCCATGTTTCTGATATTCGGTTCTTCATCCAAAGACGGGGCACAGACGGCAGGAGCCGACGGCTTGAATGCCGAGATTCCCGTGCCGAGTCGGGACGGGATTATCGGAGACAAGCTGAATGCCTACGAAATGAGCGAGGTCGGAAAGAACAAGCGGGAACAGACACGCAGTCTGGAGGACTTTATCATCCCGACAGACAGTAATAATACGAAGCCGACTATCGGGGCTTTTGATGATGTAAACGATACGCAACAGCAACCCCCTTCCGCTATCCGTTCCTCCGTAACAGCTTACCAGAACATGAACCGGGAGCTGAATAGTTTCGGTACGGCTCAGACAGATGACAAGGAGCAGGAAATCCTCGCTTTGGAGTGGCGCATACAGGAGCTGGAAAAGTCTCAGGAAGAAAACAGCCGGCTCAATCGGGAGACGAAGCAACAGGAAGAATTGATGGAGAAATCCTACCGGATGGCGGCGAAGTATATTCCCAATATGCAGCAGGGAGCACAAAGTTCCGGACAAGCATCCATGCCACAAGTTACCCCGACAGGCAGCATTACCACGACTCCAAAACCCCAGTCAGTGACTACTGTTCGAGAACAAACCGTTTCCGCACTCGCTCCCGAAATGAGTGATTCGGCATTTATCGCGGATTATTCCCAGCCGAGGAACTACGGTTTTAATACGGCGGTCGGTTCGGGTTATTCCGGTCCCAGGAATACGATTAAAGCCTGCATCCACGAAGAACAGTCGGTGATGGACGGGCAACCCGTCCGATTGCGATTGCAAGAACCGTTGCAGGCGGGTGAACTGGTAATTCCACGGCACACTCTGTTGGTTGGGGCAGTCAAGATACAGGGAGAACGGCTGGATATTACGGTATCGTCCATCGAACACGCGGGCAACATCATCCCGGTAGAGCTAAAGGTGTATGATACGGACGGGCAACCGGGTATCTGCATCCCCACCTCGCTGGAACGGGAGGCGATGAACGAGGCGATGGCGAATATCGGTAGCGGGCTGGGCAGCAGCATCAGTTTCGCGCAGAGTTCGGGCCAGCAGATCACGATGGACGTGACACGCGGTTTGATGCAGGGAGCTTCAGGCTATCTGGGAAAGAAGTTCCGCACGGTGAAAGTCCATCTCAAAGCGGGCCATCAGGTACTGCTCTATGCTAAAAAGAAATAACAGCTATTATTTACTCACACTAAAGAAAAGAAGGCAATGAAGAAAATTATGATGATGTTCGCCCTTATTTTGGGCACAATCGCGGCTAACGCGCAACAGACGGAAGGTGACCTCTTTGAAGGTCTGACACGTAAACTCACCTTTAACCGCATGATCCCACCGCACGGGCTGGAGGTTACTTACGACAAAACGGTGCATATCATCTTCCCGGCTCCCGTGAAGTATGTAGACCTCGGTTCGCCGGATTTGATTGCGGGAAAGGCGGACGGTGCGGAGAATGTAATCCGCGTCAAAGCGACAGTAAAGAATTTCCGGAAGGAAACCAATATGTCCGTCATCACGGAGGATGGCAGTTTCTATACCTTCAACGTGAAATATACGGATGAACCATTGCTACTCAATGTGGAGATGTGCGATTTTATCCATGACGGGGAATCGGTGAACCGTCCCAATAACTCGATGGAGATTTATCTGAAAGAGTTGGGTAGTGAGTCACCCATGTTGGTACGTTTGATAATGAAATCTATCTATAAGAATGACAAACGTGAGATTCGCCACATCGGCAGCAAGCGTTTCGGCATCCAGTATCTGTTAAAGGGGCTGTACGTGCACAATGACCTGCTCTATTTCCATACCCAGATACGCAACTCTTCCAATGTTCCCTTCGATGTGGATTTCATTACGTTCAAGATCGTAGATAAGGAAGTGGTAAAACGTACCGCCGTTCAGGAACAGGTTATCTATCCGCTCCGTGCCCACAACTATGTAACCCGCGTAGGCGGCAAGCAATCGCAGTGTACCGTGTTTACTACCGGAAAGTTCACCATCCCCGATGACAAGAAGCTCATCATCGAGATGCATGAGAAAAATGGTGGACGCCATCAATCATTCACGGTAGAGAATGAAGATTTGGTTCGTGCCAGAGTTATCAATGAACTAAAAGTAAAATAGGTATGAAGAAATTTCTGGTTTTACTGATCGCATCGCTTGCCCTCTTTACGGGGCAGGCAGATGCCCAACGCAGGCTTCCCGGAATGAGGGGGCTGCAAGTGACTGCGGGGATGACGGACGGGTTCTATAACCATTCCAACCGAGACAAAACGGGTTATAACTTCGGAGCGGCTCTCTCCACCTATACCAAAGGAGGGAACCAATGGATATTGGGTGGTGAGTTCCTGCAAAAATACTACCCGTATGGGGAAGGTGAGCGTATTCCGGTGGCGCAGTTTACCGCCGAAGGTGGTTACTACTACAATATCCTTTCAGATGCAAAAAAGATATTCTTCCTCAATATCGGTGCTTCGGGACTCGCCGGATATGAAACTGTGAATTGGGGAAAACATACGCTTTTTGATGGGGCGGGTATCACGCAGAAGGATGCTTTCATTTACGGTGGCGCTGTAACATTGAATATGGAGACCTACCTTTCGGACCGGGTGGTTCTGCTTTTGAACCTGCGCGAGCGTGCCTTTTGGGGAAATTCAACAGACACATTTCATACGGAGTTCGGTTTGGGGCTTCGTTTCATCTTAAATTGATTGGCTTATGAAGAAGATTATAGGAACCATTGGAATAGTATGCTGCCTCTTGGCAGCGGGATTTTGTCTTGTCGGTTGTGGTGACGGGCTGGATATTCAGCACGCTTTCCCGTTTACCGTGGAGACGATGCCTGTGCAGAACAAGATCCAGAAGAATGAAACCGCAGAGATACGGTGCGAGTTGAAATCGGAAGGCGACTTTCAAGGGGCGAAGTACACGATTCGTTATTTCCAGCCGGAAGGTCGCGGCTCGCTCAGGATGGATACCATCGTGTTCAAGCCCAATGACCGTTATCCGCTCCCGAAAGGGAAATTCCGCCTGTATTATACCTCGGCTACCAGAGAAGAGTCCCAGACGATTGATGTTTATGTGGAAGATAATCAAAATCAGATGGCTAAATTCTCTTTTGATTTCAATAATGACAATAGGGAGGAGAAAGAATGATTCGGGTTTATTTTGAGCTTCCGGGATTGTCCCAATATATTGAGCTGGACGAGGTGCAGAGTGAAGCCCCCGCACTCGGTGACCGGATAATGATTATAGCGAAAGAGTGTAAGAAACCTTCCCGCTTGTTGTTGGAACGGACTCCGGCGTACCACTGCTTTGAACGGAACGAGCAAACAGAACATCTTTCACTGGGGGAGTTTCTGGCAGATAAGGAGTTTACCGTTTCGGAAAGGAAATGGAGCTATGAGGGGAATATTCCCCATTGCTATCTGAGTCTGGATCATCAGATGGAAGATTAAGGAGAAGATGAGAAAGCTCCGCTTTGGCGATTGTTACCACAAGCGGAGTTTTTCTCTTTTTAAGAAACCAAAAGCGAACCAAACGGCAGCTTTTGTACGTTCTGCACTTTTCTTTCCACCTCCCGTTACAGGTGGTAATGTTACACTTTTTCTATTCCGGTTTGGCAGAGGAAAGACGGATCAACAGGCTATTCTATTCGAGCGAAAGTCCGCTTTTTATATTGTGATTATTGAAAATCAATTATTCCATATCTTTAATAACTGTTGGTTCAAATCTTCGTCAGGAGTAAAACCTACTAAGACAGAACGGTTATATCCACTTCTTTTTAAATATTTGACTACTCCTTTTCGGAGCTTTTTACATTTATCCCATTCCTGCCAAAATGGTAAAGATTCGGTATGGGTATAAACGGCATCCCATACTTTGGCTGAGCTATAGCGCAGTGCCTCATGTATATGATAGAAAGAGCGTTCCAAGTATAATAGAGCATTATTATCTTGCCATTGAAAAGCCAATTCAAATAAAAATAAATAATAATCTATGCTCTTATGATTGGTATCTTTGACTACTAAGCATTGCCATAAGTCAGAACCATATTGACGAACTATTTGACTTGCCGGAATAATGTTATCTATAAGAATTTGTTCAATCAAATCAGAACAAGTTTTCTGCTCTGACAGCCAAGACAATAATAGGTTATTATTTTCACAGGCTTTTTTTGTAAGCGTGGCATCAACAGGTTTGGCATTCTCTTTATTTAAATAATCAAGTATTATTTTTACAGGATTATCAGCCTTGAGGAAGAGCTCTTCTGCTATCTGACGAGATAATGTAATACGATCAAACAATACACGAATTAGCAATTTATTCCAATTACAGAATAAACTTCTATCCATGATAACGAAACATGCCATCATGTCATTAAATCGGTCTTTTGGATAATCAAGCCACTCACCTCGATTCATATATTCAGGATTTAACGTAGCAATATTCACGAAAGAGCGCCAATTCTTTTCTGCAAAGTCCGTAAGCATGTGATTATCTATTTTGCGGAATGAGTTATTCATTGCATACTGTCCTGCTTCATTTATAATATCAGTTTCTGATATTCTGACTAATAAATTAATGAAATCTAATGGTTGGTTTTGGGCTAGTAAATCTATACGTGTTTCGTAATTGAATTCGTCTTTTGAAAAAGATTCTAAGTCTCTAAGGGTACATATCTCATACAAGAATTCCGTCTCACTACAGTAAAGGGAAACAATTCTTTGACTCAAGAAGTTTAATTTCAGTAATGATCCCTCTTTTTTATCAGGGAAGTTTTCAATTAATATCGAAAGAATGTCGGTATATGAATCTGTAACCCTTGGCTTACCTGCGCCACCATAAAGGTATTTCATTAAACTGGCAAAGGCTGTGAATTTCTTGACACTGTTCGATATGTCATCGGCAAAAACTCTTATCATTCGAGCCAATTCTGTGTTCCCTTCTTTACAAGCATTACACATAAATTGAATACTTTGCGGGAAATTATCTTTTGATATATCGTTTGTCCACGGAGGGGAAATTAGGGATACAGCATCGTCTTGTTGCACAAACTGCATAGTCAGAAGTGTTTCTTTGTCAAGTTGTCTGTAAGTATCACTACCTGTACTGAATGACAATTTCTGCAATAAGCCTACAGGAAGATACTGCATAAGATTCAAAACAAATAATTGATTCTCTAATGACTGTCTTTCTACCTTTATACCGAAGCATCCATTCGCATTTAAAAGTGTGTTATAGATAAAAAGAAGACTAATATCATCTGTAAACTTAGGCACAGGATCTTTGTAAATACTTTTATTAATATCTATATCCAACGTTTGGCTATATAAACTGTATACTCCTTTCTTAGGCCTTTGAAATAAAAACAGTAGGCTTCTGAAATCGAACTGATTGTCAATTTCAGACAAATTGATAAGGAATACCTGTGTCCAAACACAACCAGGACGTTCCATTTCATAGGCATACCATGATTTTGCTACTACATAATGAGGGGAGTCTATCAAAGGAAACACTGTAAGATATGAATCATCGTCACCAGTTGTTCTATATCCAGACCAATCACTAAGCATTGCAAGACGCGCTGAATCAGCAGCAGAATTTATCAATATAGATCCTGTCAACAATGTATGTCCATCATCATACCCATATAGTAATTGTTCTATTTTCATATTGTAAAACTCTTCTTATCTAAGTAATGAAGCTAATGGAATCGTTATATCGTGAACTGATTCATTATTAACAAAAGCTCTTTTTCCATCTCGGGTTTTTTCGAGGAGTTTTTTACGAGATTCTTCTTTGATAATTTTCACCTTTTCTCCATTTTCTATTTTTTCCTCGTATTCATACTCTGCTCCTTGAGCGCTGATACCAAAAAATAGAACTTCTGAAAAATGAAATTTTATGAAATTATATAAAGCAGGGGATTCATCCTTCAGATATTCTTCAGGACCTTTATTAGGTGAAAGTCTGGTAATTTTGTCCCATGCTGTTATACAAATAGCAATTTTTCTACATGATGTATGTTCCCTTATATACCTAAGTATTAGCATATTTTGCGTCGCAGGAGTCATTTTCTGCGGTTTCAATGGAGGAACAACTTTTAATGTATTTTCTGCTCGTTCCTCCTCTTCTTCTTTTGGAAAATCATCTGCAAAGATACCGGGGTCAATATTTGACATCATGTACATAATGCAATCAGCCTTCTCACACCAACTATCTAGCTCTGCAGGTTGATTTTTGGTAATAATCTGACGTATAGACTCTCCCTTGAAGTCGGGTACATTAAGAGTGAATTCCGTATCTTCATCTTTAGATTTCAGAATCATACTGATACTATTTGGAACATCTTTACTGGTCCTATCCATATCTTCAACATTGCGCCAATGCTTGCTCAACGTATTCAGTTGATCGGTATTCTCTGGTAGGTTCTCGTCCGAGGCTACCAGCAACAAATCAATCTTATCTGTGTCATGCTTGACTACATGCCACAATGCTCCTATATATGTAGATTTACCTGATAATGGTAATCCTGCTATTAAACAATCTTGAGCCTTCATGATTATTTGGTTTTGTTGTATTTATTTCTCACCCAGTTAATTTGCTGCAATAACTCTTCGTCTATACACGGTTCATCTGTGTTTCCCGATAACAAGTACTTGAAGAAATTGTTTAATTCTTCATTTTCTGCGTTCAGTGAAGAAATTTCAAACTTCTTGTTTATCTGTTTCTTTTTATTAATAATATTTTCAATGCTCTCTACATTACTTCTAAAAAGCTCTTTCGCTTCCTCAGTTTGCAAAGTATCAGCCTTATTATACACGATATCAATAAATTTCTCACCATCAAAAGCACCGTATTTGTTCATACGTAATATCAAATCAGACAAATCATCCTGCAAATCGAACATCTTGTCAGATGCTATTTTTGAAGCATCTAAAAAGAATATGATGTGAACTGCATTCTTCAAAACCATGTCCTGATTTATAGCTGTTTCTGACTTTGCATATCGAAGATAGTTCTCTCCAGAACGGTCTGATAATACAAGCTTTACACGTTTCTTGGTCAAAGAATGAACAAAGAGCATACTCAGAAAATAATCCGCATACACAGGAGTACGGTCAATTCTATCCTTGATTTTCAATTCTATATCACGAACTTGAGCTCTACGTTCAAAACCGGCCAAAGTATCTGAATCCACAAATATGTAATCACCTACACATCCAGTTGTTAGTACTTTATGGTAGAGAGAGGCCACAAATGTTGATTTACCATACTTAGGAAAGCCGACAAGTATAACGACATGCGGAATCTCATCTCCTACCACTTCATTGATATTTGTATCATTCAAGGCATCGCCATAATACTTCGGTCCCTCTGTCTTGGCGGCATAATCAGCAGGACTAGCAGGACTAGCCTGCGGTTTCTCTTGTATCAGTCCTTCTACAGTTTCGAGCTGTTCCATATTATTCAAAATATTTTTCAGACATTAATTCATGGTAAATATATGCACCGAACTCTCTTGGTGTAAGCGTTGTTTGGGAAAATGAAAGTTTTTGCAAGGTTTCATTTCCTTCAATCATAAGAAGCAAAATAGATGACTTGCACTGTCTCTCTGGCAATTCGACTTTTCCTTTTAAGGTTTGTACTATTGTTTCAATAGTTTGATTCTGTTCAATGGAATCTATGTCCAACAGATCGAGCATACTACCAAAACGCTGATTTATGAAAAACCAAGGCATACTATTTACAATGTGGCTTAATACTGTGAATACCTTTTCGTACGGATTGTCTATTTCACGAACTCTGGCACTTGTAATATATTTTTCTGTATCGTAATACCAAGCATTTCTTAAGAGGTGACGAATACTATTGATATGTTCTGTGAACTCGCTTTCTGACACACTATTGAAATTGCCATTATTATCACATCCAAACATCAAATCCATACACTCTTCAGGGGCATTGTCGTTTAGTTCACCTTTTTGGGCATAGTGCCTATCAAATTTTGACATATACGAGCTATACACTTCTGGATAAGGAATTTCTTTTTCATGCTTATTAAGAATAATCATGCAATTCATCAAGGCGAGAACATTTATAGCTGAGGATTCGTCTTCTACCTCTTCTATCATTAACTCTATAATGTATGTTGCGATGGCACGCATCGTGCATTTGGGTAGTTCAATCTTTTTTTCTACTTTTTCGTTGTATATCTTTTCTATTTTACTTTTCAAGTCATCTAGTGAATCTTTGGAGAAAACAGCAATAGCTAAACTTGCTACGTCATCGTCCGAATGATGCTCATTGCTATAAGATTTACAGACCTCTGACAATGCTGCTATTATCTCCTCTTCGTAGGGGATAATAAGACAACCTTTAAGTAACACATCTAATGTAACCATATTGCTCATTTATTTATTTTTGACCATAACTCACCCCACAAATTGTGTTGCATGACAACATCAAGAAAGCGCATCTTGTTAGAGTAGAGAGGTTGTGAGTCATCATAATAAAACAAACCCTTACTCATTTCATCTATAATTTCTCGGGCGATAGGAGACTTGGTGAAGGCAATTCTTATTTCTCGTTTAGATATACCTTCTGGGAGATTGATGTGTTCCATTTGTTCCCTTTCTTTCCAACGGTTATTATCTGTCAATTTCACTTGAAATTGTGATGATTCATTAATATCATATTCAAATCTACGTCCGTTCCAGTAATGGACTTGCAAATTAACATGTAGATTATCTCCACCATTTTCTGCAGGTCTTACATCCAAATCTAACATGTTGAATACAGGACGATATTCTTGATTTCCTTCTCCGGGTTGTAATGACCCAGAGAAGACATGAACCGCATTGTTTTCACAATTGGATTTAGCTATATGAACATGGCCAAACAATTGAATCTGATAGCGTTCGTCCAAATCGTTGCGTACATTATTGGGTGAAACAAGGAATTGAATGGGGTGATGAGCCATTAGTATATTTATATTTCCGTCTATCTTATGACCACCTTTGTATGCTATCTTTGGCAAAAATAACTTATGACCGTCATCACGAACACCAGGGTCATAGTCTTGCAAATCACTTGTAAAAGCAGTATTGACTCCATAGACCCAAACATGGTAACCATTCAAGCCATTACCAAGTTCGTCCTCCCAGTACATAGTATCGTTTTTTTCATTATTAGTGATGTCTTTACTAATTTCTATATCTTGAGATAAGAGTTTGCGCATTAATGGCTCAGTGCAGCCATAGCTAGTTGTAAATTGATCGTAGTTGTAGAATGGATGATACAGCATTTTTAGTGAGGTTTCATCGTTTTCAATCCAATCACAGAGGGTTTTATCATTTTTGTCTGAATCAGTCAATGCTTGATTCAGAATTTCACGCGTACTTTTGTATTCTGCAAAAACATTCTTGTCGTGATTGCCTGGTACCATAAAGACTTCAGATGGTTTACACCCTGCAACATTGCAGAGTTCATGCAAGAATTCATCCGCTTTACGATATTCTACCTCATTACCACTATATGCTATATCGCCACATATAAAAATATGATCAAAATTCGTAGCTTTTTCGCAACAATAGTTTTTAATGTCTTGGATAAGTCCCTCACGAATATCGCGATAAGTATCTGTTAAGGCATGAATGTTATGCCAATGTATGTCCGAAATCTGAAGTATCTTCATATATCCAAATATTAACTTGTATATGTGGTTCTCACCACGTTTTTTACATTATTCAGGGAGGATCTAAAATGTATACATACATCTCCAAGCTATTCTACAAAGTTAATATTTGTTTTTCATTCTGCCAAATTCGAGGATATAAGCATAGTGCTTTCTTTATGATTTTAATCACATTTAACCTGATTAATATCTTGATGTTTGATGTTGGTGCTTTTTTTGCTGTCTGATTGTATACAAGCTTCTCTATATCCTAAAATAGACGGAGACATAAAGAATTATCCCTAGGCTTCTTTCTACCACAACTAGCTATTTCAAATCTTGCATTCATCCGCAGGTCTCATTTGATTTTTTCATGGTTTATGCTGTTGTAGTAGTGAGTTTCAGATGCAGTTCTTTGATTGCCGCAAATACGCCATCATAGGAACGTTTTTTATTCATGATTCGGATAGAGCCGGTGCTAACCTGACTGCAATAGTTTTGTAGGTTACACAGGGTTCGGGGATGTACATTCATGTTGTTACGGCGAAACATTTCCACCGCATAGCAGGGATTTACATATTCACCGCTCAGGAATTTCCGGACAGCATCCCGGTATTTTTCTTCGTAGATACGCTCTTGTTCTTCCTTTTCCCGCTTCTTTTTTTCAAGGTATTGCTGTTCCTTTTCTTTCCGACGGTTTAGTACCTGTTCCCGTCTTTTTACCAGAAGTTCCACCTGTTCTTTGGTTCCCGCTTGCCTGAATAGTTCGAGGATAAGCAGGCTGGGATAGTTTTCTTCATCGTCAATGGTTATCTGCATATAGACTTGGGTAAGCTGTTCCGCTTTGTCGAGATTGCCCTCTTTTAGCAGTCTTTCCTCCGTGCAATGGCAGTTTACGAAATAGATGCCGTTTATTTCCATAACAAGGTCTATTTCCGTTTCCATGCCGGTTACTTCACGGTTTGCGGCATAGACATGGGGAGTTTTCCGCTCCAGCTCCATATAGGTTTGCTTGATGCTGTTGCCGTCTTTCTTGTAAGATATTACTTTCTGTCTCATTGTTCTTGTTTCTAATTAGTGGTACATGTTATTGCTTTGCCCTGTGTATAACCGATGGATACCGTAATGACTGGGATGATAATCCTCTTCTTCATCCGGGAACGCAGGTAGGTCGTAGACATATTGTCCGGTAAATGGTAGTTCATCTTCCGATTGCAGACCGGGGACATCTTCTTTGTAGCGGGATACAAGATGGTAAGGCTCTTCCTCTGCTAATCGGTAGTTACGGGCGCAGCACCATCGGAGGAAATGGGTATATTCATTTTCGTCCAGTGTCTCCATTGCTTCGCGAAGCAGGAAAAAGTTTTCTGAAATACTTTTGGGAGTGATAAGTTCCTCCGGTATATTTTCCCAGGCGGTGAAATGCAGCTCGGGCGTATTTTCCCGTTTGTAGTAGGCGTGGCAAGCGGTCAGAAGTTCGTTCCGGTCTGAATAATCGGATAACGGGAACCATTTCCCACGTAGAAGTTTTTGTGCTATCCGTCTCCCGGTATTGACGCAGATGCGGGCATCGTCGATTGTTTCCATATTATTTGAATATAATAATATAGCCCCGGAATGATTATTCCAAAGCTACATCGTTGATTATTAAGTAGGGTGTTCAGTTCTATGTTCTCGTTTCTGAGTGCATTTTAACAAACTAACAATCTGATAATATACAAGTAAGCTATATATTGCAAGCTGAATTTAACTATCAAAAATCAGATGTAAATTCACATAAGATTATATTTTGCTGAACGAGTGATTATCAATGGTTTGACTGATTATTACATCGTTTTGATACCAAAAACTGGAACATCAAACTGAACACCCTAAATTATTAAGTATGAATCTGCCAACCGATTTTAGGGACAAGTTGCACACTGAAAGATTCATCGGGCGAACCGTGATAGATAAGTCCTCCGACAAGCCCTTGCCTGCCATCTTTGTATCGCTGGATAAAGAAAAAGGATAGTGGGTCGTAATCTGTATGGAGTTCGACTTCGTATCTTCCCCCTTCTTCCCATTGTTTGAACCTGTCCAGACAAAATTGCAAGGACGTATCTTTCGTTTTTTGAGCATGATTGATCGCTTCATCGTAGCGTTCCCGACACATTATTTTCATATCATTTTCGTTTCAGAAGTTATTAAATATGTTTTAAAGACGTTGTCATAAGGATAAATAATATACTTTTTGGGATGTTCTGTTCTTCAGGTACAATGAGGTTAAAGGGGCTTCCACTGGTCTATAAGCAAACCAGTCCGGTTGATTATTGACCTTGCAGTCTACCCATTTAACTCCGAACGGTTCCTCTATTATGGATAATATATATTGAGTTTCCGCGTCAATATATGGGGAAATATCCACAATAAATTTTCCTGTTTCTATTTTTTCGCAAATTTCTATCGCACTCTGTAAAAATAACGGTTTTTCTAAATTATTCATATTCGTCTCTTTTTAATGGAGTTATACTTCTTGTTTCTGTTAATAAAATCGTTTGTACGTTTGGTCTTTTGCTGTCGTTTGGCTTCCTCTTGCTTTCGGGCGGTGTATGTTTCTGTCAGATTGCGCCGGAGAAGCTCACCTTGAAATTCATTTACATGCCCCTGATACAGCATGATGGTATTCTTATTGTCTTTGGAGCGGGCTTCTTCAAGAGCCATCTCCCAAAATTCGAGGAAGGAGAAAATCTCTTCATCGGAATAAGTACGCAGCCGTTTCTTTTTCACCAATTTTTCGGGAGATCCGTATCCTTCCGTCAGGCATCGTTCACAATCACGGCATTTGATGATGACGTAACCGTCCAAATCTTCGATAACGAAGTATTCCCTGCATCCGCAATCGTAGCAGGGGGGGGTATATCTGATTATTTTCATACAACTGTTTATTGAAAGTTATAAATCTCTGTGATGATAAAGTCCCCGCATCCGAAAGTGGCCAGACTTTTGAGCCCGGAAAGGCTTTGGCAATAAAAGAATATATCGTCTTCTTCTCCTGTATCATTCAGCAGCGAAATCCTGACTTCTTCCGTCCCGTTATCGTCTTTCCACGTAATCCGGCAGGAGGCAACAGTAGGTCCTTCGTCTCTTTCTTGGATAAAATTGTCATATTCCACCTGGATTTCTTCGGTAACAACATCCGTATCGGTCAGCACCGTACTGTTATCACAGGAATTGCAGTAACCGTAAGTGAAGGATTCTCCGGTATATTCCTTAAACTCTTTGGTATTGGGATTAATCACGGCTTCGCACGTAACATCCGTAGCTCCGCATCGGGTACATATTACATTCATGGTTTTAAGTGTTTATTGTTATTATTCTCGAAGATGTCTGCAGCTGACTCTTTCCATTCATAGAACTTTTCCCTGTCATGAGTAAGCATCAGTTCAAGAAAGTGCTTCCTGTATTCCTCCACATATTTTTTCCACCTGTTTTCCGGTATATACTTCAATGCGCAATGAATATTCACCTCATGCTCCATAATATCCGATTCAGCATAGACCTCCGCTTCATAGACGAAAACATTGGAATCGACAGCTTGGGAGAAACAATCCGCCAGATAACCGGGATATTTGACTTCCGTGATTTCCCAACGATCGAAAGCGTATTCCGAAAGTTCATTCATCGTTCCATTTTCTTGGATGTAGTGTATGTAATTATCCCCACCGGCATAGTGCCTGCGAAAAAAGAAAGGGACGGGTTCACTCTCCGGCTTGTCTTTGCGGCGTATCAGCTTTGCCCGGTGGGCATTTTCCATTGTCATTTGTACGGGTAATTTTTCATTCATAGCCACATCGTAGGGATGGGAGGATACCGGATTCAATTCGACTTTTACTTTGTTCATGACTGATTCTTTTTTATTAAACATGACCGGCTCCGTGGAGCCGTATTTCGATTTCTCACAGGCTTTTTTGTTCCGTGACTCGGGTATGCAAGATTTTGGGTGAAAAAATACCGTAGCGAAGCGAGGATGATTTTTTCGCCCAAACCGGAACGGTTCAATCTTGCGTACCCGAACAGGCACGGGACTATCTTTGCCTGTGGAAATTGAAATATCGCCATAACTGATTTTGAAGCGTATCTTTTTAGCGTTCCGGCAGATTGAGGGCTTTCTTAGCCGCAGCCCATGCGTTGTTTGTCAGTTTCCGTTGCCATGCCTTGTTTTTAGCAGACCAGTTGAACGCATATTCCCGGTTGAGCGCATGGCGTAATTCTTTGGATGGTATTTCATCAAAGCAGATTTGCAGGCGGTCTTCCTCGTAATTGAGAATGATTTTTCCTCCTTCAAATGGAATGATCTTGTTTTCACGCCCGGAGTGTTCTTCCAGTTTCTGCTTCTGTGCCCTGGCAACTTCCGGAAGTTTAAAAAGAGAATGCTGCTCTGTAATAATGGCTTTCTTACCTTTCTTATTCAGTTCACGCATAAATTCAATTGCCTGATCCACGATTTCAACTTCTCCACGATTGGCATAAGTGGCTACCTTATTAAAAATGCTGCTGACAAACAGAGCCTTGTTATATCCTCTGCATTCACCGATATGGATTGAATGGACGGTAGACGCACTGCTGCTGATATCTCTCTTTAATAGTAACCACGCTTCTTCCTGTTTCTGTTCTTGCGGTTTGGCTTTCTCCTGTTCGCGAGCGATAGCTGTCAATGCCCGTTCCCGCCAGGTGCGAAATTCATTATATCGGTTCTCATACGCATTATTTGCTTTCTCATTCCTCTTCTGATTGAATCCCGCAGGTCCTGTAATCATGGCACTGGCACAATTCGCATGGCTGGAAAGCATGGCCGAGAAATACTTTCTGTAATTCTCCAGATAACGTTCACGCTCCGTTTCCGGGATGGACTGGAGGTCGTTATGCAGTTCTTCCTCATACGACATGATCGTGCTTTCTCCCCGTTCTTCCGGTTCGAAGGAGGTCATTCGGTAGGCATCGCAGGCTCTTTTCCGGAAATCCTCCAGATAGCCGGGATGTTTTACTTCCATGATTACCCATGTCGGGAAATCTTTCTCGCATAATACAACACCGTTGTTTTTGTGTCCTGCCAGATGCTGATAGGTATTCATTCCAAGCTTTTTGCCGCGGAAATGAAATTGTACTCCTTCGGGGTATTTATCTGCCGCATCTTTCGGACAGATAGATAAGACTCGGTGGGCGTTCTCTCTGGTAAGCGGTTGTAACATCCCGCCATTGCTATTCTTTGTTGTTTCCATTTGATTTTGTTTTTTATGATTTGAATAGGGGAAGAGAGTGTTGTATTCTCCCTTCCCCGAAATATGTTTTAATTTAGTTTTACACGATTGAGTAGCTGGCCGGATATTTCATGCAGTTCACGGCTACGTTCCGGTTCCTGTTCACGGGCAAAGGCTGTGATTCCTTGTGTCAGTTTCCAAAGGGTGGCTCCTCCTGTCACTCCGTCATCGGGATTGTTGTTCATCAACAGTTTTTCCACTTCACGGCCTTCATTCTTCAGTAACGCTCCACGCTGAACCAGTCCTTTCAGTTCCTTATCGAAATCCACATCAATTTCTGATGCACCTTGTATCTCGACAGCCTTTTCCATGATGTTTTCACGGCTATAAAGTCCTTTGGTCAAGTCCTTGATGGCCGAAACCGTCGTCCGGGTGTCCAGTTCGTATGTCTTTTGTGAGAGGGCGATGGAATCCGGCAACCGGGAACCTAAATGTACCTGCCGCATGACCGACTCCCTTACCATTCCGTTCAGACAAGCACCATTCAACAGGAATGAGCGCATATCAACCGAACCGTTTCCATAGTCCGATGTAGAGAAACGTGCCCCGGCGAAGATGGTCACTGTTCCGTTTTTACGGGTAGGTATTTCAATCGGTGTGGGGAGAATCGTTTCGCACCATACTTTCGTATCATTCATATAGGCATCCGACATGACCGCACCTTGTACTCCCGCTTCCTGTATGAAAGCGGTAAGTATATCAACCGAGTTTAAACGGCGGTATGAATCGGATAATACGCCCCGTACTTCCGTTCCTACGGCTCGTATCAGTACGCGTGTCCGCTGTGTCCAGCCGGAATGTTCGTTCAGGATGGTGGCGCAAAGATGCCTCTGCCATTCATCACCCATTGCCAGTTCACGCAGGTATTTAGCCGGAACTCCCATTTTCTCGGATATCTGGCTGATCGCGTTGCCGTGCAGGTTGAAATTTCCTTCCGGCATGGACATTTGTACGTGAGATTCCGCAGAAAAAGAGATGACCGGCTGGCGCTCATCCTTTTTGAGATTGACTCCGATAGGCGCGATAAAGTCCTGCGCTATCCGCCCTTCATGTAATAGGCGGGAAATGGCACTGTTTACTCCGGGTTGTCTGCCTTCAATCATCCGCTGTACTTTGTTGATGACTACCTGGTTCAAACCCATTTGGTTCTGAACTCTTTCGGTGGTTGGTAATACTGTTACTTCCATAATCTTATTTATTTTATAATGTTAGTTTATTTTACAATGTTAGAATTGTTACTCCCTTTTCTCATGTGTCCGAATTGCTCCCTTCTGAAAAAGGCTTCCATTCCGAACCGTTCCCAATGGCTTTCATAGAACAATGGGGCAGGTATATGCCGGCTGACTTCCCTATGGCAAAGGATAATATGCCGGACGAAACGGTAACATTTGTAGAGGTCGTCAATAATGGTATATTCCCGGTCGGTGTGCGGCTCGTAATAACCACAGGAGATATTGACACAGGAAACTTCCAGCCCGTTTTGCTTGAGTGTATGTACATCGGTGGATAATCCCTGCGTAATGGAATAACCGAAACGTCCGGGGCTGATCGTTTCTATAAATTCATCCGAACACAATGAAGTACCATTAATTTTGGTAATCAAATCCCGGTTTCCTTTCCTGTCGCATTGCAGCACATACCGGCAATCGGAGAAGAAATCCATATCTGCGTTCCGGCTACCGATACATCCCACTTCTTCCCGGACAAAGAATACGCATTTCATTACCTTGAACTCCTCAAGGCATTTCAGGCAGACCCAGATACCGTTCTTGTCATCGGCACCGATTCCGGTCATCTTCTTTTGCTTGAAATGATAGCCGACAATCATGGAGTCATTCACCACATAAGCACCATAAGTGCCTGTTTTCCGGGTATGTACTTCGTCTGTATGGGCCACGATACAGGGATAGGTGCTTTTTCTTCCTTTGACGGCATAGATATTACCGAATCTGTCCACTGTATAGTTCACGTTCATCCGTTTGAGTTCGGACAGGATGTATTTTATCATGGCTTTCTCTTTACAGGAAGGAGAAGCGATGTTGTATAAGGAGATTAATCTTTCCATAAGGTGCTATTTTAAGCGGTATATAATTTTTCGATTTGCAGGTATTGACGGAACGGGGCTATCGGCCTTCCTTTCTTGAATAATACGGAAGGATAGGTCTTGCCTTTGTACTGAACAGCGGAACCTTTCAGTACAGTTCCGAAGATAGTTGATGTATAGAGCCCGGAATAGCACTCATTGCAAAACACCGTTTCAGATGTATTATGTATCTTGCCGCATCCGGGACATACCTTTCTAATCTTATCTGCATATCCACCTACTCCCCTGCATGAGGCGATGCGGTTGCTGTTTTCATAGTTGCATAACTCCAGTTTGCCGTTTACCAGAAAGACCGAATAGAATGTATCCAGATAGGGAGTCCCTTTTTTATGCCATTTGCTTGCCGGAACCTCGACTTTAAGCTGGGCGCACAAGGCTGCATCCGTTATCAGTTCTGTATCTTCCGGTGGATTTAAGACGATGCAATCTGTTGGGTGGCTAAAATCATTATATCGTTTGCGGAAGTTGATGCCCAAACTTCTTGCCTGTTCACGTAAAAGGTCCAGTACAAAGGTATGGGAGGTGTAAATGCGGTCTAACAGTGAGATTCCCTGCTCGCTTCCATCTTCTTTTTTCCATTTCGCTTTGTCCCATACGATAGCCCTTCCGAGGATATTGCCGCCTTCATCTTTGGCTATAAGTATTTTAGCACCGGCGAAGTTGGTGTAGAAATCAGCCGCGTTACGGGCACGGTCTTCATACCTCATACAGGAATTATGCAGGGTGGATTCATCTGTATCTGTTACCGGGCTGTAATTTTCAAAGAGATATGCGTCCATGAAGTCCTGCATCCGGGAATAGATTTTGACCGTTACTTTACTTTCCGTACAAAGGGCACTACCGAAATATTCCAGTTCCTTGGAGGTATAATCACGTAGATTTTTAAATATATTCACCAATGTCGAAGGTTCTATATCTGCCCTGTTTTCCGGGAACCAGGGAGCTTGCGGGTTATTCCGGTCCGGGAAGTTCGGGTGAGTCAGGTCTTTAGAACAGGCGGTGAAGACAATTCTGATTTTGGAAAAGTTCTCATGCCTGGTACGTTTTCGTTTGGTTGAGAAATAATTGTAGGAGCCACGGATTATTTCCCGTACATCCGGATTCTTTTTCAGCTCTGCCAGAATATCTTCTGCGATGACACTACCATTTGCCGCAGCGTTAGACAAACGGATTTTGAACTCGTTACTTACATTCAGTTTCATACCTTTTTTCTTTTTATGGTTATTATTGATTTCTTTTTATCGTACACCGGCTCCGGGAGTCGGTATTTCGATTTCTTGCAGGCTTTTCCATTCCGTGTTTCGGCTATGCAAGGTTTTGGATGAAAAAATACCGGAACGTAGTGAGGATGATTTTTTCGTCCAAACCGGAACGGCATGACCTTGCAGAGCCGGTAAGACACGGAATTACCTTTGCCTGTAAGAAGTTGAAATATGGGTAGTTTCATTCTTTTGGAGTTTTTTGTTCCAAACAGGGCGTAATCCTCCGCTCAGAGGTATGTTCCGGTTGATACGGTATTCTTCTTCCGTCATTCTGCGGATGGAAGGAATGCCGCTCTGGGTAAGGTTCTCGTTGATAAACCAGCCGTCCACGAATTCTTTCGGGGATAGGCTGTCATGGTGGACAACTTCTCCCACACAGCCGTGCATGACCATATTGCAAACGGTCATCATACAGCAGGTGCGGTTTATATCCTCGCCGACCAGATAACTCCCCAGGTGCCTGACATGGTAAGCGAGTAGCAGCCGTCCGCTACCGCAAGTGGGATCGTTCATTTTTTCTCCTGTCTTTTTCGTATCGGAATAGAGGCATTGCACCATCAGGTCGCAGATAGGAACGGGAGTGAAGAATTGTCCTTGCACCTGTTGGGATTTGTTGGAGGATAGGGCCATGAACAGGTCGCCGAACGGGTCGTACCAATCCGTATCCTCCCGGGTCTGCCGGTTCATGATCTGAATCCATTCAACCAGCATTTGATAAAATGCAAGGTTCTGTTCCCGTTTATATTTCCAGTTGTGTAAAGGGGGAGCACCCAAGGAAAATCCGTGGATGATGTAGCGGAGAAAGTCGTTAAATACGTCTATCATGTCATAGCCGTTCTGATAGGAGAAATCAGTGATTAGTTTTTCGAGGCTTCTTACCTCACCCGGAGCTTCATACGTTGCCATATTCTTTTCTTGATTTTAAAATGAATACTTGTACGCCTGGGGTACAGGCATACTTTTGTTTTATGAGGCCCTTCCATGCCGTTTTGTGATTGTGCAAGGTTTTTCGGGAAAATACCGCAAGCGAAGCGAGGATGATTTTCCCGAAAAGCTGAAAGCCCCGACCTTGCTCAATCAGTAAAAAACGGCATAGCTTTGCCGAGAAAAAAAAGGATGGATGAATTAGATGGACATTTGATGTAACAGATAGTCAGTAATGGTATAAGCCTCTGCACATCTGCCTACTTTTGGACTGCTAATTATTAACTATAAAAGCAGAGAACAATGGAGATAATAATGATAGAAGCCCGGACATTCGAGGCGATGTTAACAGGGCTTGAAGCATTGGCCGCAAAAGTGGAAGCATTCTGCTCGCAGAATGAAGATAAGAATACCCGGAAATGGCTGGACATCCAGGAGGTATGCGAGATACTGAAAATATCAAAGCGGACGCTTCAGACTTACCGGGATCATGGTGTTTTGCCATTCAGCCAGATCGGGCATAAAACGTATTACCGTCCACAGGATGTGGAGCGGGTAATTAATAACTTAAAACAGGAATCGGATGAGTGAAGTGATAGATGAGAAAAATGAACGGATAAAACGGCTGTTCTAATCTCTGGAACGGGCGGCAAAGGGTATTCAGAGATTAGCATCCGGTTATAAACCTTTATTGGGTGGGGAATACTATTATACAGACAGTGAAGTTGCGGCTAGCCAGACATTACAGGAGTGGCGTAATAACGGGCAGATAGCCTATTCTATACTCGGACAAAAACAATATACGTTTATCACGATGAACAGGATACTTAATGCCCGCATAAAGTCCTTGACTTTTACCAAGACTCTCAAATAATCTTCTTGCTGCATAATATATTTGTGTTTAATTGTTTGACAATGGATTGAAATACGAAAAAAAAGACAAAAACGTACTGAAGTTATGTTTCCGCGGTATGGCAGTTTGTGTCATTTGACTCAGAAAACTATATTATTGAGTAGAGAACTCATATCTTTGTATTATATATTCGATTAATTTATGCTGTTTATTAAATATTTATTAAATTTGGACACGATTATGTAGGGCAAAAAATATATAATATTTGTCCATCCACATTTTTAATGATTTAAATCTATAGTTATGTCAAAACAAGAGCAACTTATAGGTGAACATCCTGATAATACACATCCATTTGGAAAATGGCTTGGAGTAAATGACTTGCCAGATTCTGCCACAAAATGTCATAGAGAACTGACGGAATCTACTGCTGTAGATGACGATTTGATTGAATGGATGGCAAGAAAAATCATTAGCCATCATTATACTCAATTTAGGATAGATAGATTGAAAGAAAAATATAGAAGTTTAGGATTTGAAAAATATGCAGAACAACATAGAAGGCTACCTGTTGCAGACAAGGTAAAGAAAGGTAATGCAACAGAAGTATTTTTAACCGACTATATTCAAACAACACAAGGAAAAGAGTTTATTAAGGTATTCAAATTAAAGTATAACCCGAATGTTGATCAAGCGATAAAAGGTGATGATACGTTAATGGTTGACCTGTTTGAAGAAAATGGAAATGAAAAAATCAAAATATATTTAGGAGAATCCAAATTCCGAAAAAGACCTTCAAAGGCTGTCATCGAAGATATTACTAATTCTTTGAGTAAAGACATGCTACCTTTGTCATATACATTTTTGGTAGAAGAAATAGCAAAAACAAACGAACTTCTTGCAAGGAAATTAGATGACTATATAGTACAGGATGTAAAAGATAGAGGTGATTTGATTTATGCAGGATTGTTGTTGAGCAATACCGATACTTCAAGAACTGTCGAAAGGCATCTGAATAGTGATAATTCTAATTTGGTTTTCATTTCAGTTGGCATTGAAGACCCGGAAGGATTTATTGAATCCGTATTTGAAAGAGCAGAAGAACTAATTGCTAATCCTGATTTGTTATGAATATAGAACATATTGAAGAAAGTTATCGGACATTGGAATCAGATTCTACTCTACAAAATTTGATAGCCCAAGCTAATGCAAGATATATCCTTTATAACACGAGAGAATCCCAACAAAATTTTCCTCGATATACGATTAAGGATGAACAACTAAATATTCTTGCTTTTAAATATCTTAATATCGGATGTAATTATTTTGAAAACAACAGTTACAAAGAAGCTGCTCATTCTTTAGAAAAAGGGGCTTCGATGCTTGAACACATACATGGGTCAATTAATGTCGAGACAAAAAATAAAAAATTATTTTGTTTGATTTCTGCACTTGCTTATTATGTTTGTTTCCAATATTCAAAATCATTTATACTTATACGGAAACTTCAAAGTGACACGGTAATATCTTCATTAGTATCTCTATTTCTCAATAGAAATTTCGACCAATTACTAAACGAGATAAATCGAATTATTACAGATTCCAGTTATGATGATGAATACTTAGCTGAACATTTTGAAGAAGATAATACTACAAAAATTTATGAAATTATTATAGCGAAATCCCTTAGTTATTACGTGCAATTCTACCACACAGGGGACAATGAATTTTTAGAAATTGCAAAAAGAAATCTTATTGACCTTCAAGAAATAGCTGAAATAAAGAAGGAACCGGATATTTGGTGGGTAATCCGGTTATTGCTTCTCATTATGGAAGGGTTCAAAGAGTCCTCATTGTGGCATGTATTAGGAAATTACTTTGACACCACTGATAAATTCCCATTAAAGTATATACAATCATTAGTATATAAAAATGGCAGTATTACGGAATTGTTCCTTACTCAGAGGAACTCCTTGCCCAAAGTTTTAAACAATGGGCAAAATGGAAGTATTGTCAGTATTCCAACAAGTAGTGGCAAAACAAGAATTGGTGAAATTGCAATTTTGAACTGCTTGGTAAATGAGCCTGATGCAAAAATTCTTTTCATAGCCCCTTTTAGATCGTTAGCCTATGAAATAGAAAATTCACTCGATGAAGTTTTTAATAATCTTGATATTTCGGTTTCACATTTATATGGGGGTAGTCTATTCAGTAAACTTGATGAAAATATCATCAATGAATCCTCTGTAATTGTAGCAACACCAGAAAAGGCTAAAGCTTTATTAAGAAGTAGCAAAGACATTCTTTCGAGCATTAAGTTGGTAATTGTAGATGAAGGACATTTACTTGGAGCAAACAAAAGGCTTATCGTAAATGAAATGTTTTATGAAGAGCTGAGATACCATATTAGTACTAATGGTGGTAAATTTTTGCTTTTATCCGCAGTTTTACCAAATGCTGAAGATTTATCTGAATGGCTAACTGGTTCTTCTAATAATGTGTATAAAGAGAACTGGCGGCCTTCTGATGAAAGGATTGGAATAATGGAGTGGAACGGGGTTTCTGTTAACTTAAATTGGAGAAGTACTGATACAGAAAGAAATTCATTTAACCCTAATTTTGTAGTACGACAAGAGTTACCTAAAAAACCGCGACAAAGAAGAACTCGTTATTTTCCAGAAGATAAGAACCAAGCTATTGCGGTCACTGCATATAGATTAAGGAACTTTGGTCCTGTTTTAATATTCGTTGGTGTTAAAAAATCCGTATTTACCATAGCAAGAGAATATGAAAAATGTATTCTGACCGAAGATGGTAGATTTAGGTTTAAGAACAAAGCCAATTGGAAAGCTTTCCAATTGGCCTGTATTGAATCTTATGGAGAAGATTCTGAATGGCTCAAATTTGCAAAAATGGGGATTTTTTGTCATAATGCAGACCTACTTTCAGATGTTCGACTTCCATTAGAACGATTAATGAGAAGTGAAAAACCCAGAGTAATTATTGCAACCTCAACATTGGGACAAGGGGTAAATCTTGGTGTATCTACTGTTGTTTTTTCAACATTGTATCAGGCAGGAACGCCAATTACGAAAAGAGATTTTTGGAATATTGCAGGCAGAGCTGGCCGTGCGTTTGTTGACAATGAGGGTAAGATATTAGTTGTTCAAGATGTGACAGAAAAAGATCGTAATAAAATTAGATGGGAGAGAAATATCATTTCAGAATACTTAAATAAAGACAATATTGATACCGCAGAAAGTGGGTGTTTAACGTTAATTAGGGCATTAAAAACTTTGTCTTTAAGAAATGGGTTATCATTTGATGTCTTGATTAATTTACTTGCCGATAATCGTATTGCCGAAATAGGAAACCAATCCAATGAGATTAATGATCTTCTTGATTGGATTGATGATGGTTTACTATCATTGCATAATTCAAATAATCCCGAAGGAAATGTTTTAGAATGGGTTGATAATCATTTTGCTAACTCTTTGGCGTATTTGCAAACTAAGTATTATGAAGACATCACTGGTGAGGAGGTTATAAGGTTTATAAAAGCCAGAATCGAAGGAATAACAAAGAAGGTAGGAGAAAAAAAAGAAAATTGGGAAAATGTTGTGTCCTCTGGAATCCCAATAAATTCTGATTTGCAAATTGAAGAAAGAATAGATGAGGTTATTGGCTTTATTCAAAGCTATATAGTCGGAGATAAAACATTGGAAGATAGAATTTCGCTTCTTGAAAATATTGAAAATACTATTAATGATATAAACGTATTAAAAGAAGGCTCTATAGAGAGTGCTGATTCAATGGAAATACGTAGTAAATGGTTGAGTGGTGTAGCGATGTCAGATATTGCACAACATGACAATGCCATTGGTATAATAACAAATCATTATTCCTTTAACTTGCCCTGGATTCTCAATGGAATATCAAAGAAATTGAAAAATAGAAATTTGATAGATGAGTCTGAAATCATTGAAGAACTGGCGATTCTTATAGAGTTAGGATTACCTGATATAAAGTCTGTCAAAATTTATCAGGCAGGTATTCGTTCAAGATCTTCTGCCTTAGAAATCGCAAATTTATATGAAGATGAGCTTTGGGAAAAAAGTATCAAAACATATAAGCAGGATTTAATAACACATGCCGATTATTACATGATGCAAGTATCCGAAAATGCAGCATCATGGATTGAACTATTAGTAAAGTTCTCAAAGAGGAAATTCTTTAAGATCAAGAAGGTGCCGAATTTTACTTATGGGAAAGTACATGAACAAACCAAGCGTCTAATTGCCAGATTAATTAACAATGAGCAATATCTATTAAGTTTAGATTTTATTGTTGTAAATAAAATAGGAAAAAATTCAAATGTGGATTTTTCTGAAGTTAATGATCTAAATGGAATCTATTTTGATTATGACGAAAATGATAATCTTTGGAAAATGACATGTGTAAACCCATATGTTCAATTTGAATAATTGTTTTTTAACACCTGTTTCCTATTCTTCCTTTTTTCTTCTTCCTTTTTTCGGCATAGGCTCGTAGCATTGTGCCCATCCAGCTCCGATGTCAGCACCGAAAGCAAACTGTCGATGGGAGAATCATTCCCCGAATATCTTTTGACAGTGGCCTGCTGCTTGTTCTCCTGTGATGGGCATATTGCTTCTTTTGCTGGCACTGGTACGGAAGAAACGGGTTGTAGATCCTCGCGGCTTGCTGTCGAAATATCAGCGAACCGTGTAGTAAGCACATTGACCGAAAACTCCTTACCAAGCGTAGAACTGTTTAGGTTCATTAAGAGATAGATTCTTGTGCAATCCGAATTCAGAAGCACAATAAAGTTCAGTATAAATGTCATCAGGAAATGAAGTAAAAGATCATAATGCAAATTACTTTTCAAATGTAAGTTCATATTGTTTCATAGACATAGAGTATATTACTATTGCCGGAAGCATAAGTTCCATATAGTACAGGTATACGATTTAAACGTATCCCTGGTTTTATTTCAACAATCAAGATAAAGCGGAATAACTTTACCGAGAAAAAGAAAGGATAGGTGAATTAGATAGACATCTGATGTAACAGGTAGTCAGTGATGGTATAACCCTGGTTATGTCCATATATCTTTGAACCACTAATTACTAACTATAAAAACAGAGAACGATGGAGATAATAATGATAGAGCCCCGGACTTTCGAGGCGATGTTAACAGGGTTTGAAGCATTGGCCGCAAAAGTAGAGGCATACTACTTACCAAATGAAGATATGCATACCCGGAAATGGCTGGATATTCCGGAGGTATGCGAGATACTGAAAATATCAAAGCGGACGCTTCAGACTTACTGGGATCATGGTGTTTTGCCATTCAGCCAGATTGGGCATAAAACGTATTACCGTCCGCAGGATGTGGAGCGGGTAATTAATAACTTAAAACAGGAATCGGATGAGTGAAGTGATAGATGAGAAAAATGAACGGATAAAACGGTTGTTCCAATCTCTGGAACGGGCGGCAAAGGGTATTCAGAGATTAGCATCCGGTTATAAACCTTTATTGGGTGGGGAATACTATTATACAGATAGTGAAGTTGCGGCTAAGCTCAAGGTCAGCCGCCGGACATTACAGGAGTGGCGTAACGATGGACAGATTGCTTATTTCCTACTGGGAGGGAAAATTCTTTATGCGGAATCGGATATTCAGAAGATGCTTGAAAAGCATTATAAGAAACCGTGGAAGTGACTTACACAATACTTTCTATATACGAAAAGAGCCGCCTTACATCAGTAGGGACGGCTCTTTTTCATATAGTTTTATAACTTCTTCTTTTCAAGTGATTTTCTTCGTTTCATCAGTTTATCCATATCTTCGGAAATCTTTTGGTCTGTTACTTTCGCATAGACCTGAGTTGTGGAAATATTCGAGTGCCCCATCATCTTGGCGATGCTCTCGATTGAGATACCCGCTGATAATAAGAGGGTTCCGAAACTGTGGCGGGCATCGTGGTGGGAGAGATTCTCCTTAAAGCCCAATGCAAAACCGATAGAGTTGATCTCTCTCCAAAGAATATCCCGGACGGGCAAGGGAAAGACAGGTTGGGTATCGTCCGTTGTATTATAGAGCGATAAAATCTGCTCGGCAACAGGGTGTAATGGTACAAACGCCTCTACGTTGGTCTTACCTCGCTTCTGCCGGATATACCGCCTGCCATCTGATGTTTTGCCGATGTGATGCGGATAGAGCCGGTACACATCCACATAGGCAAGTCCGCAGAACGATGAGAAGATAAACATCCGGCGGGCTAACTCCTGTGCAGAGTTGGGCATCGGGGTTTTCATCAACTGTTGTAACTGGCTACGGGTAATGTGGCGAATCTGAGGCGCCTTTTTCTTCTCGTAAGCTACATCTTCCAACGGGTTGGTTCTGATAATTTCCCTGTCGACAGCAATATAGATAAGTCGATTGAGCCAACACAGACAATGGTTCACGTGGGTAGGTGCATAACCTAAATCCTTTTTTAGGAAGACTTTGAAGGACTCGCCGAACTCCCCGGTAATATCCGAAAACTCAATATCCTCCATTCCTCTTGATAGGATGAAATCCCGCAAGTTGGCGTGAGTCGTTTTGGAACTGCGGTAAGAGGATGTCGAATTTATCTCAACCGAGCGTATTCTTAGCCGTTCCCGTTCCTCCTCACCGGCCTGTAACAAAGTGGTCGGAACGGAGTTAACCCCCAGAATCGTATTCTTTAATAGTTCGGCACTGATAACGCCCGTATCTTTGAGGATTTGCTCATAGGTCTGTTCGATACGCTGACGGAAGGCGATTAATTGCTTATTAGCCCTATCTTCCTTGATTTCCCCTTTGCGGCTGTTCCAGCTTTCCGGCTTGCAATAGATACCTGTGGTGATTGCCGTATTTTTGCCATCAATGGAGATACGGCATAGAACCGCGGTCGTGCCGTCGGCCTTTACTTTATTATTATTGATGTACGATAACATCTTGAATGTGCTACGCATGATAATGTTATTTTAATGAGTTATTATTACAGTACTAATTTCAAATCTTTGGTGGATTTGATATATGTATCCATATCCTCAAAGAGTTTCTTGGGGGTGACACGGGCATAAATTTGTGTGGTCTGAATGTTGTTATGCCCCAGCATACGGCTGATAGTTTCTATCGGGACACCTTCTTCGAGCGTAACCAGACTGGCAAAGCTATGACGCCCGGCATGGTAGACCAGATCCTCGGTCATGCCCGAAAAGACCCTTAGCCCTTTCATGTTGGCCCTGAGAGTTGCGTAGTGCTGCATCGGGAAAAGCGTCTCCCTTGCCTCGTCCTTGTATTGTTCAATCAATGCCAATGCTTCGGGAAGAAGTTTGACACGAGCTAATATTTCGTTCTTCTTTCTTCGATATTTTAGCCATAGACAACCCTCTTCATCGCTAAAGATATTATCTCGCGTAATAGAAACAGTATCGGCATACGAGGTACCTGTGTAGCAAGCAAAAAGAAACAAATCGCGTGTAAGAATGTACGAAGGTTTGTTTCTGGGAATTTCCAGATCCCGTATCTTCTCAAAATCCTCGCGGCTAAGTGCTTTTGGGGTACTCTCTTTTTGTTTGGGAAGTTTGTAATGGGCAAAATAGTGCTTCTCGGAACTTCCTTCCTTGAATGCAATTTTGCAGATTTTCTTCAAAATTGCCAGATAGTGGCGCACGGTATCCATTGCCAGGCCTTTCTCACCGAGAGTATAATCCTGAAAATCCCGGATGAACTGTTCGTTGAGCTGTCCGAAAGCGATATCCGAAGCATTAAAGTTCTTTTTGATCAGTTCGGCAAGGGCTCTTCGGGTGTAATGGTAATTAGGAACCGTTCCGGCGGCAACATCCACACCCACGCGGGACTTTAAATCCTCAATAAACAGGTCTAATCTCCTCAACAGCGTCATTTGTGTATCAACACTTCCCTGAAAGAGATTCTTTACATCTTCAGCTGTGAATTGTTGTTTACGCTCCAATAGAGAGTTATAGGCCGAATTGATTGACAGGAGAAGTTTCTCCAGTTTGGCATTGGTTTCCACCGCCTCACGGCTCTTGCCGTTCAAGCGGCTCTCGCGAGAGTTCCAGAGCGACAGGGTACAGGAGAGCTTACAACTGAATTGAGCCATCGACTGGCCGATGGTGATTCGTCCCATGATCGGAGTCTTACCCGATTTATTGGCAACGCTCTTTTTCAGGTAGAGCAACACCTTGAATTTTTCGTCTTTCATACGCTTATATTTTTATGGGCAAAGTTACCCGGTATATAAGCGCTCTTTAATGTGCAAAATACTGTAAATCAGAGAAACAAACACGAAATTAAATTACTTTCATTTTCTCTTAGTTACCTATTCCATTTTGGTAACCGGACAGCTAACGGTTTGGTAACAGAAATCTCTCTGCAACTCTCTCTATTCTTATCTTTTGCCCCGGTGACATTTGATGACAAGTATCACATTATAAAGACATTAGATGTTTGTTTCTTCACGTTTGCTGTTACTTGCTTTTGAAGTTTTGTTTCATGACGCCCGCCATACACATGCAACCATGTTATTAACGTTGGGAGTTGACTTATATACTGTTTCTAAACTGCTGGGACATACCAATATACAAACCACACAGGTTTATGCTAAATTAGTGGATGAAAGTAAGAAAAAAGCAATCGACCTCATACCTAACATAACGTAACACATCATCCCAAAAAGCGACCATTTTGTTTAGATACCAACTAATTCACCTACACACAAATCCTTGAAGTATTAACTAAAAAATGAAAACCACAACTACAAACAGCATAAACATGCGCATATTCCCTATCTTTTTCACTAAAAACGCATATAAAAAGCATTTCTTTGTAAACAAAGAGTTAACTCCCTGCCGATTAAAAGTTAATTTCTTGCTAACAAAGAGTTAACTTCTTGTCGACAAGAAGTTAATCCCACCTAAAATGAAAGCTATTTTATGCTATGAGGAATGATTTAAACATGTTATTTAATAATATTTACTTCTTTCTCATCATAAAACAACCCACTTTAGAAAGTATCATTTTATCCATAAAAACACAATAGCAAAAGCAAAAAGAAACGTCTGACAACAAACACCTATCAGATACAACATAATAAAGAAATAATTCAATCCTTTAAAGCCGCATATATTCCATGAGAATTCATTTTTCTCTATCATCCCCCGATTATTTGCAAACACGCCAAGGATATTGTTGTAGAAAATACAAAACGACAATTTGACATTATAACCCCACTAAACTTATTTCAGGCAAATAATAATTCGTTTTCTACAAAATACGTATATAACTAGAATTACTTTTATGGTTATATTTCTCGCTTAAATATCGTATTTACTAGTCATTTAGTAACCTCTTACTCATGCATCATAAGCTCACTGATAAGGAACACAACCTTCAAGAAAAGATTTATGCAGAAAATGCTACATTATTTTATTTTTTCATGTAAAATTCTTTGGTATTATTAAAATTGTGTCTATTTTTGCACCATATTTTGCGTCGTGAAAGATGCAAAAAATGAATAATAAAGATGAGGTATAGAAACTCTAACATGAGAAAGTGTCTAACTACTAAAACAATAGCACAATGTGCGGCGTTCTTTTTATTCTGTTTGCTTCCGTTAAAAGGGTTTTGCCAAACAGGAGAAAGTACGGTCAATACTTTAGTAGAGATGGGATTTGAGAATGTTGGGTGGACGGAAGACGGCAAGGAACGTGTATACGTACTGCAAAATTCTGCATATCGTCTAAACGGAGTAGGCATTGGCAAAGCTGTAGATGTCATTCAAAAGATGGGTTTACCGGATAAAAAGCCATGTAGGATAATAGTTTTGGACAATAATGTACCTCAAATTTCTCTTTACTATGAACCGGTAATCGGTGATAGTGTTCCTGAAGCAAGTCGCAGGGATTGGGACGTTAGTTACGATCTGGGTGATAGCTGGAAGCAAATCAAGAAGGAAAAGAGAAAAAATAGTTCTTTGTTTAAGGTGGACATTGTAGTATACCCAGAACTGAAACTAAGAAATTTAGTCATAACGCAGATATATCAAGTACTTTTTAACTTGAATCCTGCGATCGAAGTTTCATTATGGAAAGGTATGAAGTTTATCGGACAAGTTATTATACCTGTGTACAACGAATATGGAAGTTCCTACGAACAAGTGCGTCAGGGCTACATAGCCTTATCGCAATCAGTCAGGCTTCCCTATAATATCTTTCTGACGGCAACAATTGGAACATTCAATAATTACCGTTGGGGAGGAACTTTGGATGCAAAGTATATCTTTAAAGATGAACGGTTTTCTGTAGATGGACGTATTGGTTATACCGGACGCTCGCGCTTTGAAGACTGGCGTTGGAAAGTAAGCCCCTTGAAACGCTTTACGTGGAATATAGGGGGTAGCTTTTATTGGCCAGAGTATAATACATCGTTCTCTTTGAAGGTTGAGCAATACCTGCTAAGTGAAAAAGGTATTCGTTTTGATATGGTACGTAACTTTAGATATGTTTCTATTGGTTTTTACGGCATGAAAGTACAAAACGCAGGAAATAAAGGATATAATGGTGGCTTCCGCTTTCAGATAGCATTGCCACCATATAAATATAAAAGAAGAGGGTATATACCCAGGGTAATGCCTTCTGAATATTTTGGAATGTCGTATAATGCGGGTAATGAACAATATTATGGACGTTCATTCAATCCGCGTGTAGACGACAATATGGCAACAGAAAATAGTTTTAACCCATATTTTATTAAATCAGAATTATTAAATTTTTAATTTTTTATTGAGATGAAAATGAAAAGTAAATTTTTTGGTTTTACCGCTAAGTTAGCGATGGCCATTTTAGCAGTCGGTACTATGTTTACAAGCTGCTATGATTCAGAAAACGGTGATGTTTCAAAACCGTATAAAGCACCGGACGCTGTTTACACATTCGTTGTTACGGTTAGTAATGGTATCACAGGTAAGCCTGTAGAAGGTGCAACAGTTACTGCTGGCTCTACTGCATGTGCAGGAGTAGGTAACGGTGTTTATCAGGCAGTTGTTACTAACGACCAGACTGGAACTAAGATGCCGTCTACAGTGACAGTATCAGTTGCAGCAGGTAGCGATTATGAAGCAGCAACAGCAACAGTGAACGTAGCTACTATCGAAAATGGTCAAGCTATTACTTGCTACGCTAACATTATCGTAAATCCGACCAAATATGAACCGGAAGGCTTGAAGGTAGAAACTTCTTCTAACCTAGCTTCTGAAACTGGTTCTTTCACTGGTGATAAGACTCTTGAAGGCGACAATGTTGAGTATGTAGAAAACATGGATATCATCAACTCATCTGATGATCCGATGCAAGTTACTAAAAACATCAAAGTTTTCATTGGCGCTAAATATGTACAAGAACCTGCTCAGACGAAAGCTATCGATGTTATTGCTGAACTGAAGAAGTATATTGAAAGCGTAGAAGGTACAGTAGGAACTGACTTCTCAACAGAAGTAAGACCTTACTCTTTCTTGCTGCCTGCTAAATCTGCTTTGCAGAAGATTTCAGTTCAATATATGTATGATGATAAGACATTCAACTTTACATATAATGGCGTTTCATATGTTGCTAAGACAAGACGTGTTGTTAGTGTAATCTTCAGCAATACTCCGGTATTGACAGAGATGTATCACGGTCACGGACATGGTCATGGTCATGGTGGTGATTTGAATGCCGGTGGTGGTATCTTTGAATAATAATTCATAGTCAAAAAGATAGCGCAATAAAAAAATGAAAAGAAAGCAATGATGAGGTATATATTAGGAAAAGTAATCCTTATTGGTTTATTGCTGTGTTGTCCTCTCTTGCTTTCGGCTCAATTGACGTATGGTACCACCGGTTTGTTGCATGCACCTTCGGCAGAAATGCAACGGGATAAGACGGTAATGATTGGTGGTAACTTTTTGAATCAGGAGATAACTCCTCCTACATGGTACTATCATACGTACAATTATTTCTTGAATGTAACTATATTCCCCTGGCTGGAGGTGGCATATACATGCACCCTCTTTAAAGCGGAAGCTTTAGGCTTAAAGCCTTATGGTTACTCTGGATTTACAAATCAGGACAGATATTTTTCTGTCCGACTGCGAGCTTTGAAAGAAGGACAATTCTGGAAGTATATGCCGGCGGTGGTAGTAGGAACTTCGGATCCTTATACTGAATCCGGTGATGGACAGATATCGTCTGTTGATGGCAACGGTTATTTTTGTCGCTTCTATATTGCAGCGACCAAACATATTCCCGTAGGAACTGAAGAGATAGGGATACATCTCTCTTATCTTTTTAACCATCGCAACGACTACCCTTTAAACGGGCCGGCTGTAGGCGTCACCTACAACCCCTCTTTTCATCCACAGTTGAGAGTAATCGCAGAGTATGATTCGAAAGATTTTGCGTTGGGTGCCACCTATTTGCTTTTCAACCATTTGCATGCGCAGGTAGAATTGCAAAAAATGAAATACTTTACCGGCGGACTTACTTACAAGATTTATCTGAAGTAAGCGAGTGGTCGGAGCAAATAATTAAAAGAGTTGAATTACAAAAAATTTAAAAACAATGAAAAGTAAATTAGTAATATTATCTTTGATGTTGGCTGGTGCTACTGTTGCAACAGCTCAAACAAAAGAGAAATTCGTCAGCGAAAAGGCCGGAGATAATATCTTCGTGAGCGTGACTGGTGGAGTTTCTTTGGTAAATTCGGGTAAGAGTGAAGGTAAATTTGGAGACCCGGCTCCCCATATTACCGTGTCTCTTGGTAAGTGGTTTACTCCGGTTTGGGGTGTGCGCGCTCAGGGTGGCTTGTGGAAAGCTAACTTCAACACACAATGGTCTGAAGGTACTTATGCTGCTGACGGTAGCATGGTAGGTTCAAAGGTAAACAATGACAAGAACGTAGGACAGATTCGTCTGGACGGTTTGTTCAACCTTTCAAATGCAATCGGTGGATACAATCCTAACCGTATATTTACCTTGTCTGTATTCGCTGGTCCCGGTCTGACTATCGCTAAGGGTGCAAGCTCTTTCGAAATCGCAGAGAACCAGGCAGGTACAGCTTGGCACAAAGTTCGCCCCGCAGGTGCTGATGACAAGACAGGTGCTTACATCAACGGTTCTGCAGGTTTGCTGGGTAAATTCAATGTAAACAACTACCTTGATATTGATATCGAAGCTCGTGGTGAATTAGCTTCTTCTTATCTGGGCTATTTGTCATCTTCAAGAACTGTTGGTGGCATTTATGTTGGTGCAGGTCTTACATATACTTTCGGTGGCAAGAAGTTTATCTCTTGTGGCGCAAAGGTTGACCAGGATGCTATCAACGCAGAAATCAACAGATACAGAAGCGAACTGGCTCAGGCTCAGGCTGACCTGGCTAATGCAAAGAATGCTTTGGCTAACGTTAAACCTGTAACTAAGGAAGTTGTGAAGGAAGTTGAAGTTGCTGGTCCGCGTGCTGTCTTCTTCAAGATCGGTAGTGCTCGTATCGACGATTACGGTTTGGTTAACATCGAGTTGGCTGCTAAGATCCTGAAGGCTAACCCGGATAAGAAGTACAAGGTTGCAGGTTATGCCGACAAGGCTACAGGTAGCGTTTCTTGGAACCAGAAGTTGTCTGAAAAACGTGCTCAGGCTGTTTATGACGCATTGATTAAAGAAGGCGTTAACAAAGATCAGCTCGAACTCGTAGGATTCGGTGGTACAGCTAACATGTTCGGTAAGAACTATCTGAACCGTGTAGTGATTCTGGAATAAGATATAGGGTACCAAATTTTATTTGGGAAGAGTTGTGTCAGATTTGACACAACTCTTTTTTTGTCTTATCAATACTATGAAATACCAGAGTCATCCTTCTAATAGTCTCCGGAAACATTGATATGGAAAGCTTTTCCATAAATATATCCTCCTTATACCCTATTGCCAAGTAAATAGTTATCAGACTAAAACTTACGCATTACATCCCCCTTTAAACAAAAAAGAGTTGTGCCCTTCCGAACACAACTCTATCATTTTATCTCAAATAAAGATTAATATACCAGCTTTACATTATCAATCCAAAGTGAATTACCAGGAGAACCAATATAAGCACCTCCATGACTGGAAGTAAATTGCAACAGTAAATGAGTTGGAACATCTTCTTCCGTTCCCCATGCCACTTCTTTAACGGGAACACTCTCTCCCTTACTGTTGATGGCATAACGCTCTTCTACTTGCAAACGCATCATATGAGGTTTATAGGCAGGATCACCTGTTATATCTCCGTACATGATTGAATAAGTAACATTGTTACGCCAGTCATCAGTTGTATTATAATAACGTACCACCATTGTACCTATGCGCTTCGCAAAAATATTTCCATCCTTGTCTTCCCAACGTTTCTGCAGGAATAAATTCACTTCCGGAAAATCTTTACCATCTACATCCGTAATACGGCTGAAACCTGTAGCGCGGATACGCTTCTCTCTATCAGACATCTTAACTTTATAGTCAAACTGAACAGCGATCGGTTTCTTTGTGAAAGGAATACCGGAATTCAACATCTTCTGCGGATTCTTCGTTCCCTTAATCGGCTCATGTACTTCACCCAAAAACATAGAACCAGCAGCCAGCACCGTAATATCTACGATTCCTAATACTTTTACACTCTCCATACGGGTATCCATACGTGCGCAGTAACCTTCATCACGTTTTTCGGGAAACACAGAGGTATTTGTTTTAGTAATACCAGCCACTCGTGCCATCACATTGGAAGTCGCCCACGGTGATCCACCCATATTCTTATAAGCCTTATTCTCACGAATAGTTGCAGTCGGCCCGATAGCATACACATTCTTCAATGCGCCACCGATAATGCCCGACTCTTTAATCTGGCGGTCTACCCACTGGTCCATATTGCCGAATGGAATCATCTCCACAGTATGCTGTTGTTGTTGCTGCTGTGCAGATGCCATCCCGCAATATAAAAAAGCGAATAGCATACCATACATACGAATTTTCTTCTGCATCATCTCATTAGCCTTTCAATTAAAGTTCATAGTTCCACTGATCCAGTGCAAAATTCCAGTTATCCTGTACCAATTGCACAGTACGATCATCATATTTATATTTATTCTTCTTATATCCTTTCTTTCCACCTACATACTTCTCGATGTCACCGCGTGCCTCTGCAAATCCGGGAATAGACAAATCATGATAAATTTTTTCGGTCATTCCCATAGCATCAGCCTCAAAATCTTCGAATTTAACTTCAATCAGATTCCCAGCAGGGATGCACGATTTATCCGCCTCATATTTATGGTATAACTTAGCATAAATAGAAAGGATATTATTTTCCAGTTCCTCGTTACTGATGTCTTGCAACTTTAACGGCTGAATCGTATTCGTGAAGAAACTACGGGTACTCTCAAATACCGTATAAGGATTACGCATCAGATAAACAAACTTCGCATTGGGGAACATCTTAACAAGTTCCTTCACACGCCCTGTATGCGGCGGATTCTTACTCAAGAACTGCGTTCCACGTGTATTCCACAATGATATCTTAATCAACTTGACAAATACCTCTTCAAACACTTTCAGTTCTTTCTCCGTGATATCATTAAACAACAGATATTTATCTGCATATTCCTGCTGATATTTAGGAAGGAACCAGAAATTATAATAAGTATAAGGCATCATATTGGCCAGTGCAAACTCTTCCTCCTGCGGCAGGTCTACAGCAAGTTCCATATTATCCGTAGGACGCTTATCGGGCATCAGCCAACTCATATTCTTCTTAAAGAAAGGCTGCCCCCACATCATCAAATGCGGAAATACGGTCTGATAAGTAGTATTATAACCAAAATGTTTATCGCATGAAAAGACATTATGCACAAAGGTTGTTCCACTACGCCAATGGCCAAGGATGAATACCGGATCATGTTCCAAAGGTTGAGATGCCAGTCGCTTCTCATAACGTCCATTTTGTAAAGGAGCCAGAGTAGAAAGCAAGCGGCACACGGCTTTAGTCAAGCGGTACTTGCCTTTGTATGCTGCATCTATCTCACGTCCCTTCGTAATAGCATTAAATGTCTTCCAATCGGCTCCAACCAATGTATTTATAGGAAGTTTATTAAATTCGAGTAAACCCATATCATTTGCAATTTGACAATGTTCAATTTACCATTTACGATACAAATGGTAAACTATTTAATGATTTTCACTTCAATACCCTGACGCTCCAAGTCTTTCACCGCTTTCTCTATGATTTCATAGTGTTCGGGGGCAATGCCAAGCTTCGGTAAATTCAAGACAGGAAGATCTTCCGAAATATGCATGTCTTTATCCTCTACCCTATCGATAATCATACCAACAGCACTGGTATTGTTAGTTATCGGATCAATCAGAATGAAGGCTCCTGTTGCTTTATTCTTTTGATAAGGGTCAAAGAATAATTCTTTTGCCGTAGTCAGCACAACACGTGCTATCTGATTCAACTGCATGGGCAAGCTATCAGTAGTTAATTGTCCATTCTCAACCGACAGTTGTTCCATCGTATTGACATCTACCTTATACTTGATATTACTGATACGTGAACGGCTCAGATTAGTGGTTTGTTTAATAAAAAATGATTTATTAAGATCCATCGGTTCTTCATCCATCCACACCAGCATAGCCTCGAAATTACGATCTACAACCGGCAAGTTATCAGGATGTACCAGCATTTCTCCTCTTGATACGTCTATCTCATCTTCCAGCGTCAAAGTTACAGACTGAGGCGGAAAAGCATAATCCAGTTCACCATCATAAGTAACAATGCTCTTAATACGTGATTTCTTACCGGAAGGCAATGCAACGACTTCATCACCTTTACGCACAATTCCTGAAGCTACTTTACCGCAGAAGCCACGAAAATCAAGGTTAGGCCGCAACACATATTGTACCGGGAAGCGGAAGTCTGACAAATTATGATCATTATCAATATGGACTGTCTCAAGGAAATCGAGCAAGGATATACCGGCATACCACGGAGTACGCTCAGACTTAACGACTACATTATCACCATCCAAGGCTGATAGCGGAATACAAGTTACATCCGGAATATTCAACGGAGCAATAAATTCCTTATATTCCTTAACTATTTCATTGAAACGGTCCTCTGAAAAATCTACCAGGTCCATCTTGTTGACAGCAAGCACCACATGCTTGATACCTAACAAAGAAACCAGGAAAGAGTGACGACGTGTTTGTGTAATCACCCCTGTACGGGCATCTACCAAAATAATAGCCAGATTAGCCGTGGAACCACCCGTAATCATATTACGGGTATATTGTTCATGTCCCGGAGTATCGGCAATGATAAATTTACGGTTGTTGGTAGAGAAATAACGATAAGCCACATCAATCGTAATACCCTGTTCGCGTTCTGCTTTCAGGCCATCCAGCAACAGCGCATAGTCAATATGATCGCCGGCATTTCCCATTCGTTTGCTATCGCGTTCCAATGCATCCAACTGGTCCTCGTACAATTTCTTACTATCAAACAACAAACGTCCGATCAGCGTTGATTTTCCATCATCTACCGAACCGGCAGTCAGAAAACGGAGCAAGTCTTTCTGTTCATCTTTATCCAGAAACTCCTTGATATTTAGTTTAGAGTTATTCTCCATCACTTCTATTTTTTAATTATCACCTTTATCTTCGTAAACCTAAGCATTAAAATTCTAAAGGTCAGGTTTAAGATTCCAATCCTCAGGTTTTAATTTTTAATTCTTAATTTTTAATTCCTAAAAGTATCCCTCGCGTTTTTTCTGCTCCATGCTGGCCTCCTGATCGAAGTCGATTACACGGGTAGTACGTTCGCTCTTGGTAGTGGTCATCATCTCTTCTACAATCGTTTCAATTGTATCGGCATTGCTTTCCACTGCACCTGTCAGCGGCCAACAGCCTAACGTACGGAAACGTACCATCTTCATTTCTATCTGATCCCGATACTTTTCAGGCAAACGATCATCATCCGCCATAATCAGATTACCATCAATCGTAACACAAGGACGTTCCTTCGCATAATACAACGGAACAATAGGAATATTTTCCAAACGGATATATTGCCAGATGTCCAGCTCAGTCCAATTGCTCAAAGGGAACACACGAATACTTTCTCCCTTATGTACCCGGGCGTTATAAATATCCCACAATTCAGGACGTTGATTTTTGGGGTCCCACTGGTGGAACTTATCACGGAAAGAGAAGATACGTTCCTTTGCACGTGACTTCTCTTCATCACGGCGTGCACCACCAAAAGCTGCATCAAACTTATACTTATCCAAAGCACTCAGCAGAGCTTTTGTCTTCATCAGGTCCGTATGTACCTTACTTCCATGCGTAAATGGTCCCACTCCTGCATGGAAAGCTTCCATATTGCTCTCTACAATCAGATTCCACCCATACTTCTTAGCATATTCGTCGCGGAACTGAATCATTTCTTTAAATTTCCATTTTGAATCGATATGCATCAACGGAAAAGGGACTTTGCCAGGATAAAAGGCCTTTTCAGCAAGGCGAACCATCACCGAAGAGTCTTTTCCGATACTATAAAGCATCACTGGGTTTTCAAATTCCGCAGCCACTTCACGGATAATATGAATAGACTCTGCTTCGAGCTCTTTCAGATGGCTTAATTTATATTCTTCCATTTTTATATAATCACTTTTTAATCTGTATCTTTGATAAAACAAGGTCAAGCAACTTGTTGACTGACTCTTCCAGACTGAGCACTGAAGTGTCTAAAGTCAAAGCCGGATGGGCAGGAGCCTCAAACGGAGCAGAAATACCGGTAAAATTCTGAATCTCTCCCCGGCGTGCCTTGGCATACAAGCCTTTCACGTCCCTGCGCTCACACTCAGCCAGAGGAGTGCTAACGTAGACTTCAAGAAAATTTTCCTGACCAATGATATTGGCAGCCATTTCGCGAATGTCATTGTTGGGACTTATAAATGCAGCAATAGTAATAATGCCTGTATCAATAAAAAGTTTGGAGACTTCCGCTATACGACGGATATTTTCCACACGGTCGGCTTCGGTAAAGCCCAAATTATTATTAATGCCGCTACGGATATTATCCCCGTCCAGAATACGGCACAACAAACCGCGTTTGTGCAATTCACGTTCCAAAGCAATAGCTATTGTACTCTTACCGGAACCGCTCAATCCGGTAAACCATATCATCATACTATGTTGTCCAAGGAGCTCTTCTTTATCTTGTCTCGACAACATCCGATCAAAAATCGGATATATATTATTATCTGTCATAATCTAAATTAAAAGGGCCAAATTAATGGTATCAGGAATATGGATATCAGGAATGCTATAATATTCAACGGCAAACCAATGCGAACGAAATCGGTAAACTTATAGTTTCCTATACCTTGCACGATCAGATTTGTCTGGTATCCGATCGGTGTGGAGAAACTGGCAGATGCAGCCATACAGATTACCACAAAGAAAGGCATAGGACTAACGCCCATCTGCGAAGAAATGGAAAGTGCCAACGGGAAAGCCAATGCTGCAGCAGCATTATTTGTGATTAACTCAGTAAATAAGTTCGTGATAATAAACACGGCAGCCAATAACACCTGCGGTCCGTAATGTTCAGTCAGACCGATGATATAACTTGCCACCACATCTGCCACACCAGAATTTACCATCGCCTTACTAATGGCAAAAGCACAGGCAATGGTTATCAGAATATCCCAAGAAATGTATTTGGTATATTTACGCGCCGGGAAGATTTTTGTCCATGCCATAATAATAGTAGTCACGGAAACAAAGAAAAACATATCCAACTTAATATCCGGGAATGCTTCTTTCACAACCGGTAACTCCCCTACTGTAGCTCCGGCAATCATTAATATCAGCAAAACGAGAGCAAACCAACGTTTTCCTTTTCCGGGAACCGGCTCGTTGTCTTTACCATTAGCCAACAGAACGAACACTGAGGATTCTCCCCAAGTCTGAACGAAAGAATCATCTGCCATCACCACCAGCGTATCGCCATCGCGCAGGACTTCATTATCCAAATTCTCCGTAATGCTCTGTCCGCTTCGCTTGATTTCCTTAACAGCAGCACCATAGTGACGTTTAAAATTAAACTCACCCAGTTTCTTGTTGATACCCGGAAAACGGGGACCAAGCACTGCTTCAACCCGATGCAAGCTACTATCCTCTTCCTGCTCGTCATCCAGCTTCACCGCATCCGTACGAACATCAGGCAAAAGTTTGGAAGAAAACAGAAACAAATAAATAATACCTGCAATGGCAATGAAAATACCGACTTTACCCAACTCAAACATGGTGAATCCTTCATAGCCAGCCTCCAGTATCATACCATGTACCACTAGATTGGTAGAAGTTCCAATTAGAGTACAGATACCCCCCAGAATGGTCACATACGAAAGAGGTATCAAAAACTTGGTAGCAGGTAATTTTACCGATTCTGCCCAACGCTTGATAATCGGGGCAAATATGACAACAACAGGAGTATTATTAAGAAAAGCGGAAATAAAAGAAATCGTGGGAAGCATGCGTAGCTGAGCCTTAAACACGGTAGTTTTCCCCATAGGAAGCAACTTCTTGATTACTTGTCCCAATGCTCCCGACTGACGAATACCTTCGCTAACCAAAAACAACATGGCTACGGTAATCATTCCTTTATTACTGAACCCCTCCAACATTTCTTTAGGGCTCAGAATACCTGCACATAAGAACAAGACTACAACGGAAAACAATACCATTCCTGGACGCATTTTGTCCAACACTAATGCAACAACCATGCCCAAAAGTGACAAAAGCACGAATATTATCTCAAATGTCATAGATTCATTGTATCTCGTTAGTACTTCATTCGTTTAGGCTCAACCACAAACCATGGGTTCAGCAAATCCTCTTTATTGTAACAAAGCGGTTCTTCTTTTCCCGCCTGATAAATTTCCATTCCTGCCGCACGTGCAATAGCATGTCCGGCAGCAGTATCCCATTCCATGGTGGGTGCAAAACGGGGATATACATTCGCTTTGCCTTCGGCTACGAGGCAGATTTTGATAGAACTGCCACTTGAAACCAGCTCCACCTCAGCATGCTGACGTTTCATCTCTTCAATGTAGGATTCTGTTTCAGGCGTCAGATGTGAACGGGAAGCAACGATTACAAATTTATCTCTTGCAGCCTCAGCAGGCAAACGGGTAGCAGATGCCATTAATTCCTCCAATGAAACATCTCCGCGTGAAGTAATGCCGGATAACTTATACGCACCGATATGTTCTTCTGCAAAATAGAGTTCCTGCTTCACCGGAAGATAAATCACCCCCATTACCGGCACTGAATGGCTCACCCATGCTATATTTACAGTAAACTCACCATTCCGCTTTATGAACTCTTTTGTTCCGTCCAACGGGTCTACAATCCATAAAGAATCCCATCCACAGCGCTCAGTATAGGGCAGATGCTTTCCTTCTTCACTCAAAACAGGAAAAGGGGTAGCATTCAAATATCCGGTAATGGTTTCATGAGCTTTACGGTCGGCAATGGTCAAAGGAGAGTTATCCGCTTTTTTTTCAATTTCAAAATCTGATGCCGGGTCATTATAGATAGAGAGAATGTCCGCACCGGCGTGCAGAGCTGCATCTATCGCGTTCAATATATATCGTTGTTCCATATTATGGTATCTATACTTATATAGTTTGCAAAACTAAAAACTTTTTCATCCTCAAAAGTTTCCACCCTCAGTTTTATAACTTCTTTTAAACTACATGATATATTTATAAGCACTTTTCACAATCGATAAAACAAAAAAGGTACTTCAACTTAATATTGAAGTACCTTATCCCAAAAACAGTTTCTTTTCCGGCTATTTTTCCAGAAAACAACTAAACTTTTACCTATGCCTATTTTACATATATTACAAAGCCACTATTGTCTTCATTTTTCAGCACCAAATAAGCATTTCGCAAACCATTGATTATCAGACGCATTATAATAGCAGTAATTCAGTATACGACTGAATAGGGTTCAGTATACGACTGAAATAGGTTCAGTATACGATTGAAACAGGTTAAATATACGACTGAACTCACAAGCATTGCCTTTTGTTGATATTTACTACTTACAAATATAAATCACCTATCCACTCAATAATCATAACGAAGTGATTTATCAACGTCTGCTTTTGCCCTTATCGGCACAAAGGTGAATCCCCATTCATAATTTTGATTGGCAGGTATTGTATAGCCCGGTTGCACTTTTGCTCCCCAACTATCATAACCAGCCACTCCTTGCTGTTTCATGTCAACACAAACCTCTACAAAATCCCGGGGAATAATGTCATTCACATGAGTCATCTTCCGCATCGCATTTTTAGCCTCATCCAGATCATGGTTTTCGATTTCTTCCGGAGAACGGTTCCGCCATTGATATGGACGGGATGAATCTTCCGCATCAAAATCTTCAATTGTATTTCTCAATGCATTAAAACCAATAGTGTTCTCTGCTTGTACCAACAAACCACGTCCGCTCTTATCTGACAAGACAACCCAACGCGTATCTGTACGATGTCCGTTTTCTTGCGGACGAACATAATCCACATACATTGAGTCGGCGATAGTCTTATAGCGCCCTACCATGCTTCCGGCATTACGGTCTATATAGTTTTCTTCCGGACCACGACCGAAATACTCTACTATATTCATATCCTGCGGTATATGAAAACGTATCCCGATACGAGGTACTTCAAGATTATCTTTCTTTTCTTTCTTTTTACCGGGAGTATAAGTAGCAAGATGAGTATCCTCCGGCACATCAGTCTTCACAGCCTCCTGGTCAGTAGCAGTAAACTTCACGGCCACATTCACCACTCCATCCGGATATATTTTATAATCGACACAATACTGATTTCCGGCAGGTAAATCATATACCACATTCAGTAGTGCATTCTTTCCCTCCATTCTCACAGCAGCATTGCTCACTTTAAAGTTATGGCTTGAAGCTTTCCAGATTTGAAGACGCTTCGGGTTACTGTTCCCGTAATCATTATCATTGGGCGCACGCCAGAAATTAGGTTGCACACCTGTCTCTTTATCAAAGTATTCAAACCCATTTACTTTATAGGAAGTAACCATACCGGAAGTACGGTCAAACGCAAAATACACTTTAGGAGAAGAAACGACTAAAGTACTCCCCTCTTCTTTACAACCCAGGTCCGGTCCTACTGCTTTATATGCAATCTTATTTGCTTCTACCGGCAATCTGAACTGTTCATAAGCAATTTCGTATCCTACCGGTATCAATGGCTCAGGCTGAGTGGTAACCACACTAAAATGTATATAGTATTCAACTCCTGCTTTTCCGCTCACATTCTTCACCGGAATTGAGAATTCTTTTTCCGCCTGAGGTGCTACATCCAAAGTCAAACTTCCTTTTTTAACAGGAATGCCATTGGCACGCAGCTCATAACGAATAGTATATTTTTTCAAATTAGTGAAATAGAAACGGTTTATAGCCCGATACTTACCGGCAGCTACATCAACAGCATCAAATGCTACATTTTGATGTACATACTTCACTTCTGCCATAGCAGGATGCGGCTTACGGTCAGGCCCCACCAGTCCATTACAGCAGAAATTACCATCGCTTGGCATATTTACTCCATAGTCTCCTCCGTATGTCCAGTATTTACGACCGTTCTCATCGGTTTCCAATATTCCCTGATCCACCCAGTCCCAGATATATCCACCCTGAAGATTTGGGTATTTATAGATTTCTTTCCATTGATCCCACAGATTACCATTTGAATTACCCATAGCATGAGAGTATTCCGATGGAACCACAGGGCGGTCAGAACCAGTTTCTCCAATATATCGCAGCCATTCTGCACTGGGGTATTGCGGTACGTACATATCCGAATTCCATTCCCACTGTGCACGCTCATAGTTTACGGGACGGTTCATTAGTTCTTTATCCTGATCCTTCACCCAAAGGTAAGTCTGATAGAAGTTGTAGCCATTACCGGCTTCATTACCCAAAGACCAGAATGTTACAGAAGGATAATTCTTATTACGTTCATACATGTTCATTGTACGATACATGTGTGGCTTCAACCATTCCCGATTATTACCCAGTGTTCCGCCTTTACGCAAGTCATAATACATTCCGTGCGATTCTATATTGGCTTCATCGTAAACGTACAATCCATATTCATCACATAATTCATAGAAACGGCGGTCTTGCGGATAATGGCAAAGACGGACCGTATTCAAATTATGCTGTTTCATCAACTCAAAGTCCTTACGCATCAGTTCTTCCGTTACGTAATGCCCGGTGTGTTCATTATGCTCATGGATATTGACACCTTTCAGTTTAAGGGGCTGTCCGTTAATCATTAACACCACATACGGTTTCCCATTCTTAGCTATCTGGTCAATCTGTTTGATCTCGATACGGCGAAAACCGACATTGAAAGGAACGATTTCCGTCACTTTATCTTCTTCTTTCAATGATATCAGCATTTTATAGAGATTAGGGCTCTCGGACGTCCAAGTCTTTACCTCAGGTAAATTTGCACCAAATGTCACAGTCTGAATATCTTCGCCTTTCACGATACAACTCTCCGTAGCATTAGCAACCACTTTTCCGGAAGCTTTATCTATCAACTCATACAACACTTGCAAGTTTTTATCTGTAGCCGCATTATTACGTATATCGACAGCCAATTTGAAAATACCGTTCGTGTAACTATCATCCAATGTAGAAACTACCCGGAAATCTTTCACGGCAGTTTTAGGTTGAGAGTAAAGAAAAACATCACGCTCTATACCACTCAGACGCCAGAAATCCTGACACTCCAGATATGAGCCCGTACTCCAGCGAAAGATTTTCAGAACCAATGTATTTTTACCGTTCTTTATATATTTGTTTATCAAGAACTCTGCAGGATTCTTGGAATCTTCATTATATCCAACTTCCTGTCCATTCAGATAGACATAAACACCGGACTTAGCACCCGCAATATGCAAATAAATATCACGTGACATCCAATCTTGCGGTACAGTAATTTCCCGTCGGTAAATACCTACCGGTATATCTTCCGGCAATTGCGGAGGCTGTGGATTCAACGCCTTGAATTCATACCCGTGATTGGTATAGATAGGCACACCATATCCTTGCACTTCCCAGTTGCCAGGAACCTGAATATCATTCCACCCTTTCATATCTGCTACTTCCTGAGCAGCATCTACCGGCAAATTACGATGTGAATCCGAATAATAGAACTTCCATGTCCCATTCAGTAACTTATAGAAGTTACTATTCTCATATTTCCCACTCAATGCACTCTGACGGCTATCATAGGTCATAAAAGCCGTACGGGGAGACTCCCTGTTCACAGAAACAGTCTGTATGTCCTGCCAATAAGGAAGAGTATGCATTTTATTATCACCTGCATTTGCCAGTACAGAGCTACCTAACATGCATACTCCCAATAAAATTACTATACCTTTATTCATACCATTAGATTATGTTACACAAATTATTTACAAAATTAATCTTTTACTTAATACAAAGAACTTTTTATCATCTTTTTTACATATTCTTGTATCTCATCAAAGCTTCCAAATAGTAATAATCTGCATAGATAAGGGGAACATCTATTTCTTCACCATGTGGAATACTTCCAACGCTATGCATCAGTATAAAATTGCAGTTCGTTCCAGGTTCGGCCAGATAGGCAGGAGATGAAAGAGACTTCAATATATGTGCCGCAGCAGCGCTATACTTCTTGCCGTCCGTTACATAACCTGATAATTCTAAAAAAGCGGAAGCAGCAATGGCAGCAGCCGAAGCATCACGCGGTACTACCTTAAAGATTTCCGGATCATAGTTCCAATCAGGTACGTAGCCTTCTTGTCCTGCATTAAAGTCCCAATAAGGAATGCCGTCTTCCGGCAAGTTCGGGTGATTCAGCCAGAAATCGGCTGTATGAACTGCCATGTCGAGAAAATCTTGCCGGTGAGTTTCACGATAAGCCATTGTATAGCCGTAGATAGCCCATGCCTGTCCACGAGCCCAAGCCGAGTTATCTGAAAAGCCCTGGCAAGTGGCTTGATTTAAAACTTCACCGGTTTCGGCATCATAATTCACAACGTGATAATTGCTGTAATCTTCACGGAACTGGTTCTTAGCTGTCGTCTCAGCATGACGATTAGCCACTTTTGCATAAACAGAATCTCCTGTCACTTTCGTAGCAAAGTACAGCAACTCCAGATTCATCAGATTATCAATAATGACCGGATAAAACCATTCATCCTTGCCATTCCAGGATTTCCGATAATTCCATGATTTAATACAACCTGTTTTCTCATTAAAACGAGTACACAACGAGCGGGCAGATTCGACTAATACATCTTTATAAGCCTCATTTCCGGTTAAACGATATGCATTCCCGAAACTGCAATACATCAAGAAACCAATATCATGATGATTAGTCATTTTCTTCAGGGGTTCAAGCGATTCCGTCCACTTTATTGCAGCCTTTTTCCAATCTTCCTTGTTGGTAGATTCATATACATACCACAGACAACCGGGATAAAAACCTTCCGTCCAGTCATTTTTACGAGTTACCTTCAGTTTCCCGTCTTTACCTATCGTACGAGGATATTCGGTAGCTTCAGGCACAGCCTTCAACTGATTGGACAGTTGTTGTTCCGCCCTGGTAAAACCTTGTTCTACGATGCTCGTATCTTCTCCTCCACTACATGCTATCAACACTAATACCGATATGCACAAAACGTAAAATACTTTCATTCTATATATTTTATATATTCAATTAATGATTGCATATTAATCAATCTATAAAATCCAATCAAATAAGAATTTATATAAGAAAGGCCAATACCTGTATTACAGAACCGGCATGACCTTTCTTATATGAACTTTATTATTCCCAGCCAGGATTCTGTTTCAGATTACTATTTTTAAAGAGCTCCGTATTTGATATCGGATAGAAATACAATTTATCACTTATCTTTCTGGACTCCAACGTAAACTTCTTATAGCTTACCTCATCATTGCTCTTTGTTATTTTCACTCCATAAACATCTTTGGATTCAGCCAATTCTTTCCAACGACGGAGATCCCAAAAACGATGTCCTTCAAAGGCGAGTTCTACTCTACGCTCATGTTTCACGCGTTTCAGGAACTCATCAGAAGATAGAATATCTGATAATGCCGGCATATTCACACCCGTTCTGCCACGAACCGCATTCACTGCTGCCAAGGCAGTCATACCACATTTATCCGTAGTATAGTTAATATCACCATAAGCGTTCACCATGGCCTCTGCATAATTCAACAGTACTTCAGCATAGCGAAATAATACCCAGTTGTGATGAGTTGCAGCAGAGGAAGAACCAGCTTCAAAACTGATGCTGTTATTTACATACTTACGCAGATAATAACCGGTGGAAGTCGCATTCGTTAAAGGCAAACCATTGGCACCGCCTTCATGAATTTCCACCGCATTCTTAGCTGGCCATGTCATGCCATTATGCACAATCGTCAAATAGAAACGGGGATCCCTGCCTGTATAAGGATTCTGACTCATAGCTTCATTATTCCAGTCAAACTCCTCACCTGTTGCCATTTCAAATGCACTTGCCAGGTTTTCCGTCGGGCAGGTAGTTGTTTTACCACCTGTTACACCCATAGGAAAGTTGGCTGCTTCAAAACTGGTACTTGTTCCTGTAGGACGTACCAAGATCACTTCATTACTTGCCGTATTGGTGGCACCAAACAGATTTGAGAAACTGGCATCCAGCTTATAACCTAATGCAGAACTCTGCCCAATAATTTCATAAGCAGCTTCTGCAGCAGCCACCCACTTACTTTTATTATTACCGGAATTAAATAACGGACTGGCAGCGTACAAAGCGGCACGTGCCTTTAGTGCCAAAGCCGCACCTCGCGTTGCACGTCCATACTCGCTACCAGGCATTTTGGTATAATCTACAGGTAGAAGTGTAGACAGTTCCGTGCATTCCGAAATAATAAAATCGAAGATCTGTTCTGCCGAAGCTGGTTCTGCCGCATTGGCTTCAGCCTGAGTGACAACCTTAGTTATCAGAGGTACATTTTGATAACGTCTGACCAATTCAAAGTAGAAATAGGCACGCAGAAAGCGAACTTCATATTCAAAGTTAGGATAAGTGATCATCCAGTTATCATAATCGTTGGTATTTTCCCATGTTTCAAATTTCAACCCCGTCAGGTTTTCCAAATAGAAGTTGGCGTCATGGATACCATTATAATAATTGGCAAATTGATCATCAACCGTATAATTAGGCGACCAGGTACCATTCACAAAACGCTTTATATTAGATGATTCATAAATATGAACCGCATCATCTGTGGCAGCATCCAGCATGGCACCATCGATATTACAAAAGTTCGAAGGCAGATAGCCATAAACATCTGTTACAAATTGCTTAACGCGATTATAGCTTCCCTGAATTTCTTTCAAAGAGTAGTAATCCGATTCATTGCAATCCATAAAATCACAGGATGCCAACAAACTGACAGAGATAAATATCGCAAATAATTTCTTTAGTTTCATAACATTCATTTTTTTAGAAAGATAGATTAAATCCGAATGCATATTGAGTCATAGTAGGATGCTCTGTACCGATGGATTCCGGGTCACGAAGATCAATTCCATCCAGACAGAATAAGTCATGTCCACGAGCAAAAACTTTCACGCCAGCCAGGAAACCAGTCTTCTTCAACAACTTCGTCGGGAAGTTATAGTACAGCTCCAAGGTTCTCAACTTCAAAAAAGAAGCATCGGACACCCACATAGAGTTAGTATTGTAATTATTATCCGATCCGGAATAAGTCAGGCGAGGCAAAGTTCCGTTAGGATTCGATTCGCTCCAACGGTTTTCCCAATAATAAGTAGAGATTGTATTGTTGTTGACAATCGGGCGGTAAATACTTGCCGTATTCAATACTTTACTATAATTACCTACACCCTGAAACAGTGCATAAACTCCAAAACCTTTGTACTCCAATCCTAAATCAAATGAATAATAGATTTCAGGACAAGTTGCATTATAACCTAAAGGTACCTGGTCATAGGCATCGATTTTATTGTCACCGTTTTGATCCTTAAACATCAGATCACCCGGACGTACATCACCTAACAATTGCTCCACGCCGCGATTGTCTATTTCATCCTGAGATTTATAGATTCCTATCACTTCATAACCGAAAATTTGGTTCATAGAACTTCCTGTGCGTTTGAGATAATCATACGGGCGATACTCTTCATTCTGATTTTTAATTTTATTGCGGGTAAAGGTGAACTGTCCACCCAGATGATATTTAAAGTTACCGATATTATCATCCCACGCCAAAGAAGCTTCAATACCTTTATTGTCGACAACACCATTATTGATCTGAGGCACAGACATACCGAATATCTGGGAAACAGAACCACCACTACTCACCAGAATATCTGTACGGTGATCGTAGAATGCATCCAAGGTCATCGTCAACTTATTCCAAGCTCTAAAGTCGATACCAACATTCAGTTTATGGGATTTCTCATAAGTCAGCCCATCGATTCCCAACTGAGTAAACTTCATGCCGGATGAAGAAGAAGGCACATTAGTGGCATTCTGGAAATAGTAAGAATTTCCACTGCCATAAATATTCTGGAACAGATTTACACCATAATCGGCACGACCGGAAATACCATAAGAAGCTCTGACCTTTAAAAGATTCAGCCAATCTCTCTTCATGAAATTCTCCTCAGACAAAATCCAACCTGCACCTATCGCAGGGAAAATTCCCCAACGATCATCCGGATCAAGTATGCTGGAAGCAGAACCTGATAATGAGAAATCAACCAGATAACGGTTATTATAAGTATAGTGTGCACTACCCACTATATCCATAAATGCACGTCCGGAGTTCTGACTTTTTGTTTTTGCCTTATCCATGGAATATAGCAAAGTTGCATTTAAACTATGTTTATTCCATTGTTTGATATAATTGGTATAAAACTCCAGGTTAAAATGAGTGGCAACCGAACCTACACTCTTCGAGAAACCCAAAGTTCCTTCATTACGAAGAGTTGTATAGATATTCTCACCGGTTGCAAAATCAACAGATGCGGACTCATAGCCAAATTCTTTAGTATTATTGTCCCAATATGAAGCGGTATTATCTATACCTACTTTAAAACCTGCTGACCAACCGGGAAGTATAGCAGACAAATCCTGCTTCATGTTTACATCCGCATACATGGCACGCGTTTGAGAACGCGCATATCCTCTACCTGAAATAAGGGCAACCGGATTATTGGAATAATTAGTTGTACCACCCCATATTCCCCTGTCTGTCTTTACAGGGAATGCACCTGAAGGTACCTGGAATAAGGCATTGAAGATATTACCCGTGCTCTCACCCGGACGATTATGTTCCGTGAAATTACCCAATAAATTTAACTGTACAGTAGTCGTTGGACTTACCGTGATATCCAGATTTGTACGGACGTTCAGCCTTGAATATTTCAACTGTGTAGAATAACCATCGTTATCTGATGTCGGTTTCAATAGACCTCTATTATCCAGGAAGTTCAGCATCGTATAGTAACGTACAAACTGACTTCCTCCTTGTGCTGTGAAATTCACATTATCACCGTAACTCATGTCTCTCAAAGATTCATCCAACCAATCCACATTCGGATAAACACCCGGATAAGTCTGATTCTTGAATGCATCCAGTTCCGTACCCGAATAGCGGGGAGCCAAGCCGTCATTCTCCATCGCCTCATTCAATGCCATGGCATACGTATAACCGTCAGCGAATTTAGGCAAACGCTTATGAGAAGCCATATTAAATTCATAAGAGAAAGTGATCTTAGGTGCACCTACCGATCCTCGTTTTGTTTTCACAAGAATAACACCGTTTGCGCCCCTTATGCCATACAAACTGGTAGCCACAGCATCCTTTAAAACGCTGACTGATTCTATTTCTTCAGAACTCAATTCGTCAATCGAACGTTCAAAACCATCCACCAGCACCAACGGACTATTGGAATTCAAAGAGCCATTTCCACGTATATACAACATTGCGCCATTCTCCCAAACCGTACCGGCTTTTTGTAAAACCTGTAGTCCGGGAAGCGTACCAAATAACTGGTTAGATGGTTTTATGCTGTTCTTATGTGAGAGATTCGTTGTAACAGAAACTGCACCGGTCATCTCTCTTGCATCCATAGTAATAGTACGTCCCATTTCTACCACCTCATTATTCTGACGGACTGTCAGTGTGTCTTCCTGAGCCATTACGCCAAGTGAACACAGTACGCCAGCCAAAAATATATTGATCTTTTTATTCATAATATTTTTCATTTCTAAGTTCCAGAAACATTATTCCCAACCCGGATTCTGTATCAATCCGTATCCCTTATTCACCTCGTCCTGCGGGAAGGCACTAAAGTACCAGATAGAAGAGAATCCACCGGCATTCCACCAGGCACGGTTTCTATCCGTTTCAGCCAGAGAGAAAGGTTCGCAAATATACGTGCCATCCTCTTTATTCTTATATACATTCAGCCCATGTAAAGGTGTCTTGAACTTATCTTCCATTTTCCAACGGATGAGGTCGAAGAAACGTACTTCTTCGTAACCAAACTCACAAGCACGCTCACGAAGAACTGCTTCACGGAATTGCTCTTGCGTCATTCCTGTTTTCAAGCCACCCAAGCCTACACGTGCACGTACTTCATTTACGCATTGATATGCTTGGCTGTTAGGACCGCCATTATATTCATTCAAAGCTTCTGCATAACTCAGATAAAGTTCTGCAATACGTAGATGTGGCCACTGGATAACATGTCCGCTAAGTTCATTACCACGATCCAATCCCCATTTGCGGCAAGCCAGTCCGGTTTTCAGACTTAAACTATGCATGGCTCCTTGTCCCCAGTCTTTTCCTTTCGGATAATTGGTTTTATCACTGGGATACTCCTGGGTTAATTCCACTGTTCTTCCCTGATAAATATCGCCATCCAATATAAAGGTTTCGTTTAAACGAGGATCACGGTTCACGAATGGGTTTGCAGTATGCTCAGGATTGTTCCAGTCAAAATCTGAGCCATCAGCCATAGGGAACATATCGAAGTATTCTTTAGTGGGGCAATAGCCTCCCCAACGGATGGCATTCCACAACACTAGCTGTCCGGCACTTAAACTTGCCGAATAGATATTCCGATGTACAGAAATCAGTGTTTCGGTAGTCCCACGATCAAAATAAGCTTTGCGGAAAGCATAACGATATTCACTTGGTGAAACATCATTTTTTTGTACCAAACGATAAAAGCCATTCTGGCCGAGGGCATTAAAGAAAGCCTCACAAGCATCTACAGCCTTTTTCCACCGTTCGCGGTCGTAATTACCAAACCAGGTCATGTGCTGTTCCGAAGCCTCTCCGGCAGCATAAGGCTGATCACTGTTTAGCAACGGGCTTGCCACAAACAATAAGACTCTCGCTTTCAATCCGTAAGCGCCAGCTTTGGTCAAACGACCGTCCCACTGTGCCATATCTTCATCCGAAATTCTCCATGGAAAGTCCTGACAAGCTATGACATCATTCAGAAGTCCTATGATAAAATCAACTGTTTCTTGCAGGGTTGCACGTTTAGGCATTTCGTCATCGGCTGCAATCACCCTATCTACAATAGGGAGTCCACCATAATGACGCAACATGTGTGCATAATAGATAGCAACAAGCATTTTGGCCTCTGCTTTCAGACGCTCTTTCTCAGTTTGGGTCATATCAGGCACACGGTCTACATTATTATAAAGTATCCATGCATGGCGAATTGCCGACCACATGTGAGTCTCGCTTTCATTAAAACGAATCTTAGTAGTCATGTAAGTTGCTCTGGGAGCATTCTCGACAGAAGAATTATAACTACCTGAGTAATAAACACGCTGAACACCGGAGTATCCTACATTATCGCAATTCAAGTCGGTGAGTCCTTCAATAGTTCCCAACCACATGGTAGTATAATAGCCACTGGTTTCCAAACCATAAGGCAAATATTGATAGCTATACGACAATACGCGACGGGCATACTCTGCCGTAGAAAATACGGTGTCAATCGTAACATCCGTACTGGGCGGCTTCTGCAGGAATTTATCCCCGAAAGCCAAATCCTCACACGCCATTGTCACAAATAGACCTAAGGCCAATAATATAACGTGAAAATGCTTTCTTATATTTTTCATAATAACTGTTTATTAAAATCCTATTTTTAAACCAAAATTCACGACTTTAATCAACGGATAGGCGCGTCCATCCGGATTAGATTCAGGGTCACAGAAGTCCAGATCACTAAATGTCAACAGATTATATCCGGAGAGAGACAGACGCAAAGAACTGATACGGAATTTCTGTAACATAGCTTTGGGGAAAGAATAACCTACCTCAATGTTCTTCAGACGAATATAGGAAGCATCACGCAACCATAAATCCGAGTCTTTATAGTTATTGGTTTTACTACCACTCAAAGAAATGGCAGGAGCTTTTGCACTATTCCCTTTTTCAGCTGTCCAGGCATCATCAATCATATATTGAAGAAGTGAATTTGTGCCCGTTTCTCCAAATGGAGTACGATAGATACGACTTACAAGACGGGAAGTCTGGAATGCACCTGCCCACGTCATACTCAGGTCAAAGCCTTTCCAGGAAAAGCCCAACTGCATATTGCCATTTAGAAGTGGATAGGTAGGATAACCAATAGCCGATATATCATTTGCATCAATCTTACCGTCCTTGTTCAGGTCTTTATACTTCACATCTCCGGCTATGGGTGAGAAACCGGAACCATGATCGGGAATGCCATTCTCTTTTCCTTTCAAAGATTCATAATTAGCAGCATCCTCTTCCGTAAAGAAGCCGTCATTTACATAGCCGAATTGTTGCCCAACCGGACGTCCGGTTTCACACATCCATTCATAAGGCTGGGGAATTTCATCTTTGAAAATAACTTTATTCTTGGCATAGGACCAACTGGTACCGATGTAATAACTAAAATCCCTGATTGCATCTTCCCAACGCGCAGTTACCTCAAAACCTTTATTGTCCACTTTACCCATATTTACAATAGGTAGAGAAATTGCCAGATAACCAGGGTTTACCTGGCGGGAAATCAAAATGTCTTTACGATGCTCGATGAAGTAATCGAAGGAAGTTTTCAGATGGCTATCGAAGAAATGTAAATCAACCCCATAATTCTGTTTTGCAGCAGTCTCCCAAGTTACATCCGGATTTCCAACCTTCGACTCTTTGGCACCCGGAAGAAAATTATTGGTAGTAGAACCGAAACTATAAATGCCTGTAGTATTATTACCTCCCGCTGTACTGATGATATAACTATCGGGCAAATAAAGGAAACGTGATCCATCAGAAACGATATCATTACCTACAATACCATAAGATGCACGTAGTTTCAAGTAACTGACATAAGGTTTCAGTGGCTCCATAAACTTCTCTTCAGAGATAATCCAACCGACTGAACCGGCAGGGAATGTACCGAAACGCTTCCCTTCTGCAAAGTTCTCCGAACCATTATAACCAATACTAAGGTCTAATAGATAACGAGTTTTGTAATCATAAGTGGCACGTCCCACAAAGCCTACGTAACTACGGGGAATACCTGTATTTTTGCTGGGATAATATTTCATTGTTTGATTGTACATAGCCAGAGCAGAGACATGATGTAATCCAAAATCTCTTTGGAAATTCAAAGCCGCTTCAAGATACCAGTCACGGGACTGTCCAGCCTCCTGTGTCCAACCCATAGTCTGTGCTTCCTGTATCTTTCTTATCAAAGTCTCGCCACTTTCTGTAAGGTAGGCCTCATATTGGTCGGCTTTTCCTTCACGGCGTCGTTTATCAGTCACACCACTATTATAAGCTCCTTTAATATGCGCTTTTAAGCCTTTTGTGAGAACATCAAGTTTCTGTTCCAGAGAAAAGTCGAAGTTAATCACATTTCCGCCTGTAGTGGTGTACCCTTTACCGTAATATGTATTCAGTCCATCATTAATAACACCGAAATTGCCAAATACCGATTTATTGACGGAAATCCATTTACCATCCACAATTCCAGCTCCCGAAAAAGGTACGGCACTGTAAATGTTGTCATACAAATAAGAGATATCAGTATAAGTACCGTTATTATAGTTAGGCTCCGTCTTGTCAGTAAGACGCCCTCCCAGATTGATCTTCATAGAGGTGGTTTTCGTCACATCTATATCCATATTGATACGATAGTTATAGCGGTTATAGCTAAAGCCACGATCATTTTCATGGAAAGTCTCAAAAAGTCCCTTTTGGGTAAATACACCTAAGGAAGCAAAATAACGTACCCGGTCGGAACCACCGGAAATTGTCATATTATGTTGTGTCTGCAGTGCGGAATTTTTAATCAGCAAATCCGTCCAGTCCGTATCGGCATAAAGAATCGGGTTACTATGTGTACGGAAACCTTCCAGCATTGCATCTGTAAACATCAGTTTGTCTTCAGCAACACCGTCACGCAGTTGGGCAGCATTATATGTCATAGCATAGTCGTAACTGTTAGCAAACTCCGGAATATTGGTAGGCATCTGAAGACCGGCACTGGTGGAGAAAGTTATTTTAGCTTTACCGGATTGTCCGCGCTTCGTTGTCACCAGGATAACACCATTGGCACCACGCACACCAAACACGGCTGTAGCAGAAGCATCTTTCAATACGGTAATATCTTCCACTTCATTGGGGTCTAATTGGGTGAACGAACGTTCCACTCCATCGACCAGACATAATGGAGCGGACAAACCGGTAGACAAGGAACCTACACCACGCACATACAGCGTTGCATCATCAGCTCCGGGCTGACCGCTACTCTGTACACTGGATAATCCGGGAACCTTGCCGCTCAATGCATTGGCAATACTTCCTACCGGAGATTTCATAATCTCATCTGATTTCACAGAGGATAAAGCACCGGTAACGGTTACTTTCTTCGTAGTACCATAGGCAATAACCTGTACTTCCTCTAACAGCGTAGCACTTTCAGCCATTGAAATCTTCAGCTTGCTCTCACCTTTATAGACAATTTCCTTGTCTTCGTACCCCACAAAGGACACCACAATGGTAGCACCAATCGGAACACTTAAGGTAAACTTACCATCTAAATCCGTAATCTTACCATTCTGGGTACCTTTCACCCTGACAGTAGCACCAATAATCGGGCCTTGGTCATCAAAGACCTCTCCCGTTACTACTCTTTCCTCGTCTTGTTGTGTTACAGCCACAGCTTCGGAACGTTTTTCGTCTCCTAAGCTCTTGCCGGGACATATGGCCAAGAAAGCAAAAATAAAAATCCACAATTTGTTTTTCATAAAAAAGTGATTTTACATAACATTATTAAATAAGGAATAACCATGGTCAATATTTTAGTATCGCATATACACTTACTAAAACAGTGCAAATGAATGGAATCTACAAGACAAGCACCTGACCATTGAGTCATATAGAGTGGCACAAATTGTTTTGCAGACAATTTGTGCCCCATTTCGGACAAAACTAACAGTATTCTTTGTCGGAGAAGTTTTATTCCTGAATATCCTCTTCTGCCTGAGAATCCTCCCGGGGAGAATCTTTTCTATAAGACAAAGGAGCAACTCCATAAAAAGACTTGAAACAGCGGCTGAAATAACGTGGAGAAGTAAAGCCCAGCCGATACGAGATTTCTGAAATATTATATTGTGGTTCTTCCTGCAGCAACCTTAAAGCTTCTTCCAATTTCAGCTTCATTGTAAACTCATTCGGAGTTAACCCCATAACTTCTTTCAAGCGAAGGAACATTTTGCTCCGCCCCATATTCAATTCGGAAGCCAGCATATTCATATCAAAGTCCGGATTGTCAAAATTACGTTTTATGACTTCTGATGCCGTATCCAGCAGTTTCTGATCTGCAGCCGTAAAGCCACCGGCCTCCTGGGGGATTATAGCTTCTGTCCTACTCAACTTTTTCAGCAACAATCGCCTGTTTCTTAGCAGATTATTGCAACGTGCCAAGAGTAATTTCACATTAAAGGGTTTTGTGATATAATCATCTGCTCCAAACATATATCCTTCTATCGTATAATCTATTGAAGATTGTGCTGTAAGCAATACAACAGGGATATATGCCAATTCCAGAGAATTCTTAATTTTATAGCACATTTCCTTGCCAGACATCACCGGCATCATAACGTCACTCACTACCAGATCCGGCTGCAATTGTTGAGCCAGTTCAAAACCCATTTGTCCGTTTGATGCTTTATATACAATATAGCTTGATGAAAAAATACCTTCCAACATATCCAATACTCCTTCATCATCTTCTACCAACAATACACGAGGTTTTCCGGATTCTTCTTTCTCCTGCCCGGTACCCATCTCGCTCTCTTCAGACTCTTCTTCCGGTAATGGTTCCACTTCATCGTAGACAATAGCTTCCCAATCCAAGGCAGGTACCGTTACTTTCTCATGTTCCAACTCTTCCTTAGTAAAATGGTTGTTGCCCAGAAGCAGTTGTATTTTAAAGCTACTTCCTTCTTCCAATACACTTTCTACGGCAATATCACCTCTGTGAGCCTCAATTATTCCTTTAGTAAGAGCCAGCCCGATGCCACTTCCAACAATCCCCCTCTGTTGCTTTTCATTCCCTTGATAAAAACGTTCAAAAATTCTGGATAAATCATCTTGGGGAATCCCACATCCGGTATCTGATACTGTTATTTCCATTATCTGCTGCTGCTTCCTGACCGATACCTTAACACTTTTCCCATCAGATGTATATTTAAAAGCATTCGATAACAAATTAAACACTGCTTTCTGCATCTGCACAGGATCAAACCAGACTTCCATCTTCTCATTGGGATGTTCAAACGTATATACTATATTTCTTTTCCGGGCAAGTTCCCAAAATGAACGGTAAACATCTTCCAGAAATGGCACTATATCAACACACTCTACCTTCAATTTCATGAATCCCTGCTCCTGTTTTCTGAAATCCAATAGTTCTGTAATCAAAAAACGTAGATTCATTGCATTCTTATGAATACTATGTAATCTGCGATAAACAGAAAGTGAAAGCTTTTCTGATTGCAACAACATCTCTATCTGCCCAACGATCAAAGTTAACGGAGTACGGAATTCATGGGATATATTAGTAAAGAAACGAAGTTTCATTTTATTCACTTCTTCTATTCGTTCCTTTTCATCCTTTTCTTTGGCTAATGAAAGAGCCAGTGCCTTACGGGCATTTCGTACCCTCAGGAAAACATATATAATTCCTGCTACTATCAGAAAATATACCAGATAGGCCCAAAAACTACGATACCAGGGATAATGTATCACAATGTTAAGTGCTATTTCCTCTCCCATATCCTCACCCAATCTATTTTTTGCCTCACGTACTTTTAATACGTAATTCCCCGGAGCAAGATTCGTATAAATCAGTCGCAATTGGTTTGTTGATATCCAATCCTTATCAAAACCTTCTAATTTATACTGATACCAGATACTTTTTTCTAATTCGATATAGTTAGAACTGGAAAAGTCCACCATCAAATTATTCTGCCAGGACGACAAATCGATATGCTGTATAAATGGCAATGATTCCTCCAATACATGTTGGGTATCTCCCGGACACACCTTGACATTATTGACAAAAAGACTCACAAAATAAAGTTCAGAAGTGTCACTCTCATCATTCATATATAAATCTTTCTCACGAAACGAGATCACACCATCTACCCCACCGATATAAACCATGTCGTCATCCGCTACACAAATTCCACCTCCATCTGCAACTGCAGAAATCATACCTTTTATAGCTCCTAACTCAACCGAATACATCGAATGGCTAAAAGGTGAATAAATAGAGATTCCTTTATCATTGGTTATCAGTATATTATTTAGAGGAGATTCAGCCAGATTATAACAGAAATTACTTAGCAAACTATTTTGTTCAGCTGTGTAATGTTCCCACTTCCCTGTATCATAGTTATATGAAAACACTCCATTACCTATGGTCGAAACGTAAACAGTTCCATCCGTAGCTTCCATTATCTTAGTAATCCGTACCTTACGGTTTTCTAATGTGTCAAAGTGCACAGATTCGATCTTGTCCCAGTCACTTAATGATAATTTATACAGGTCTAAATCGGCAGCCAGCCAAACATATCCCCGGGAATCAATTTCAAATGTCTGAAAAATATCTTTATTGCTGATTAATTGGAATTCCCCTTTATCCGGATGCATACGCCAGAAGCCATTCCGGGCTGTCACATACAACCAGCCATCTTTAAATAGTGAATAATAAATAATATGGTCAGGACCTTTTCCGGTACGTTTATAGTCATCCAAATAATTATGAAAATGATTAGTTGCTCTATCATAGAGGCTAAGTCCTCCCGTATATGTACCTATATATATTTGGTCACGGCTTTCATCATAAGTAATAGTCTTCACATTATCATGCAAAATTGAATTCTTACCACTCTCAGTAGTATAATAGGTAAAAGTATTCGTTTTCCGGTTGAACCGATTTACACCTCCTCCATCCGTACATATCCAAAGGTCACGCCTCTTATCTTCTATTATTTGCCCTATAATCGGATAATTCAAACAATTATTGTTTGCCTCGGCATAGACGTAATACTTAAATAAATCCTTTTTCAGATTGAAATAATTCACACCTCCATAATAAGTGCCAACCCAGATAGTACCTTGCCTGTCCTTATAAAGAGAAAATACAGATTCATGTGATAACGAACCCGGATGAAAGTTCGGACGATATACACAATAAGTATCCGCACTGGGTCTATACATCTGTAATCCATCAAAAGTACCGAACCAGACATTATTTTGGTCATCCTCCACAAAACTACGTATCTGTTCACTTACTACACGATCGGAAGCAGATATTTCTTTTTTCAGAGTTCCATCACGCCCTATCTTATATAAGCCTCTCATGCGGGAAGCAATCCACAATTCATTTCTGCTACTTACAAATAATTTAAAAATCTCGATTTCCGGTAACAGGCACTTTACGGTTTCTCCTTCCAATACATATAGACCTTTGGCTGTTCCAATCCATATTTTATCCCCACTTTTAGCCATACACCAAATTGTTGGAGTATTTAACTTCTGATAAAAAGACAGGGAGTCAGCCTCAGCATTATATCTAAACAAGGAATCACTGGCAGCACACCAGACTTCATTATCAAAAGCAGCAATGGAACTTATGCCTGTAGGATATATTTCCTTAAAACGTTCTTTTCTAATATCATATTTAATTAGCGCTCCATCTGTCTTCAGAAAAACATCCCCGTAAAAGTCACCTACGATTTGATCGACTACTCCATTGATGAACTTCTTCTTCCGAAGTTGATTATCTATGATTTCATAAGATTTATATGTAGAGAGCCGTTCGCCATCATAGATATTAACCCCCTCATTTGTCCCAAACCACATACGCCCCAAAGTATCCTGGTAGATGGCCAGAACCGAAAGATTTGAAAGTCCATCTTTCATATCCAGTTTCTTGAAATACTGTCCATACAAGTTAATGCAAAATAATAATAAGACAGGTGTTACATAGTATTTGGTTCTTTTCATATAAATTATTAATTTCTTAAAAGCAAAACTATAGAAATAATTCAAATAAGGCAAATAAACTTTTAAAATTATAGTTTTCTCGATTTTAATAGTTTCAAGCTATGCCAATAACGTCCATTTTTGTAGCACAAATTGTGTAATCATCTAAAAATGAAATGTATCAAAGAGAGCTACTCTGAAATTTTCTATACCTTTGCACTAATCCTAAAATCAAAATACAGAAAGCCATGAAAGGAATTTTCTTATCAATACTATTGTTTTTATCAACGTTAAGCATACAAGGTGCTGAGTCAAATAAAGAATACACATTATGGTACAATCGCCCGGCATACAACCGTGGGGGAAACTTTAGCCAAATTGCAGCAAGAGGATTTCCTTATGATGAAGATTGGGAGAAATGGTCACTTCCCATTGGGAATGGTGCTATGGGAGTCTGCATCTTCGGACGAACTGATGTAGAACGTATCCAATTAGCAGAGAAAACGATGGGTAACAAGGGTGCCTATGGTATGGGAGGATTCACTAACTTCGCAGAAATCTACCTGGATATTCATCATAACTATGCACAAGATTACAAGCGCGCACTACGCTTAAATGATGCAATTTCCACTGTAAACTACAAACATGAGGGAATAGAATATGCCAGAGAATACTTTGCCAGCTATCCTGCCAATATAATTGCTGTAAAATTAAAAGCCAGTCAACCGGGTAAGGTGTCATTTACACTTCGTCCGGTCTTGCCGTACCTGCATTCGTTTAATGATGAACAAACCGGACGTAGCGGACAAGTACACGCTGAAAAAGATCTCATAACATTGAAAGGAGAAATCCAATACTTCCATTTACCTTACGAAGGGCAAATAAAAGTAGTGAATTATGGGGGAACGCTCTCCTGTTCAAACAAGGGTGAGAACAACAGCACTATAGATATAAGCAAAGCCGACAGCGTAATACTATACATATCCGCTGCTACTTCTTACCAACTGAAAGACAGTGTCTTTCTTTTACCAAATGCAGAAAAATTCAAAGGCAATACCCATCCGCATAAACAAGTTTCTGAATGTATTGGGAGAGCTGTAGAGAAGGGGTATGAAGTCCTGCGCAATGAACACATTGCTGACTATCAACAACTTTTCAATAGAGTTAATTTCCAATTGACAGAAGATATCCCCTCTATCCCTACTGACAAGTTACTATACCAGTACCGCAACGGAAAGCGCGATGCATACTTGGAAGAACTCTTTTTCCAATATGGACGCTATTTGTTGATAGCTTCTTCACGCCCGGGCTCTCTTCCCCCCAACTTGCAAGGTGCCTGGAACCAATATGAGTTTGCTCCCTGGTCCGGAGGATACTGGCACAATGTAAATGTACAAATGAACTATTGGCCGGTATTCAATACAAATCTGGCTGAACTCTTTATCCCATATGCGGACTATAATGAAGCATTCCGCAAAGCTGCAACTCAAAAAGCTGTTGATTATATCACTCAGAACAATCCGGAAGCACTAAACCCGATAGCCGAAGAAAATGGCTGGACAATCGGTACCGGAGCTACGGCATTTGCCATAGAAGGTCCCGGAGGACATTCTGGCCCGGGAACAGGAGGTTTCACAACCAAACTATTCTGGGATTACTATGATTTCACCCGTGATAAACAACTACTGAAAGATCATGTCTATCCGGCACTTATGGGCATGGCCAAATTCCTGTCCAAAACATTGAAACCCCAACCTGACGGAACATTACTGGTAGATCCGTCTTTTTCACCGGAACAGGTTCACCAACAGGTTTATTATCGATCTAAAGGATGCATATTCGACCAAAGTATGATTCTGGAGACATACCGTGACTTATTGCATGCTGCCGAGATTCTGAAAGTTAAAGATCCGTTCCTGAAAACGATAAAAGAACAAATCGGAAAATTAGATGCTATATTGATTGGTGAATCCGGCCAAATAAAAGAATTCCGTGAGGAAAAGAAATATGGAGAAATCGGACAATACCAGCACCGACATATATCCCAGCTATGTGCTATGTACCCCGGAACCATTATTAATGCCGGTACCCCGGAATGGTTAGAAGCAGCCAAAGTAACTCTGAAAGAGCGAGGTGACAAATCAACAGGATGGGCCATGGCTCACAGGCAAAACCTATGGGCACGAGCAAAGAACGGCAATCGTGCCTATAAACTATACCAAGACATCCTGACTTACGGAACTTTAGAAAACTTATGGGGTTCTCATCCTCCTTTTCAAATAGATGCTAATTTCGGAGCTACTGCCGGAGTAGCGGAAATACTACTACAAAGCCATGAGGGATATATTGAACCCTTACCCGCCATCCCTGATAATTGGGATAAAGGAAGCTTCAGCGGACTAATGGCACGTGGAAACTTTCAAGTCTCAGCCACATGGGAAAATGGTATAATTCGGAGTATCCGGATTCTATCTAATAAAGGAGAGCTTTGCCGGATAAAATACTGCAAAGCAGCAAGTGCACAAGTGACCGACAAGTATAACAAACCAATTAAAATCAAACTTTCCGGTAATGATATCTTTGAATTCAATACCCGAAAAGGAGAAATATATGAAATCATTTTCTAACACTTCAATCATTTATCATTAACAGTATTATGAAAAAACTACATTTAATTGCTTTTACTATCCTGTCTCTGTTTTCATTCCCGATGCAGGCACAGAAACTCCTGCCTGCCGAACAGGAGATAGAACTACAATACGGTGCAGACCGTTTAGGAAAGCGATATGACACAGCCATGCAAAAGTTCCGTGAAAACCGGCTGGGAGCATTTATTCATTGGGGATTGTACGCCATTCCCGGAGGAGAATGGAACGGTCAGGTATATAACGGGGCTGCCGAATGGCTCAAGTCATGGGCAAAAGTCCCTGCTGAAGAATGGCTACAACTTATGAAACAATGGAATCCACAGAACTTCGATGCAAAGAAGTGGGCTAAAATGGCCAAAGACATGGGAGTGAAATACGTCAAAATTACGACTAAACACCACGAAGGTTTCTGTCTGTGGCCAAGTAAGTTTACAGAATACACCGTAGCTAATACCCCATACAAAAAAGATATTTTGGGAGAATTAGTGAAAGCCTACAACGAAGTGGGTATCGATGTACATTTCTACTTTTCCGTTATGGACTGGAGTCACCCGGACTGGCGCTACAGTATCAAAAACCAAGAAGACGAGATCGCCTTTCAGCGCTTCCTGGCATTCACCGACAACCAGCTTAAAGAACTTGCCACCCGCTATCCCACTGTCAAAGATTTCTGGTTCGACGGAACCTGGGATGAAAGTATCAAGAAGAACGGTTGGTGGACCGCACATGCAGAACGTATGTTGAAAGAACTCATTCCTGGCGTTACAGTCAACAGCCGACTACGTGCCGATGATTACGGCAAAAGGCACTTTGACAGCAACGGACATCTTATGGGAGATTACGAATCAGCTTATGAACGTCGCCTCCCCGATCCTATAAAGGACCTGCAAGTGACCAAATGGGATTGGGAAGCGTGTATGACCCTTCCTGAAAACCAATGGGGCTATCACAAGGACTGGTCTTTGAGCTATGTAAAGAATCCGGTCGAAGTGCTGGAAAGAATCGTCCATGCTGTATCCATGGGTGGAAATATGGTAGTAAATTTCGGTCCACAAGCTGACGGAGATTTTCGTACCGAGGAAAAAGAGATTGCAAAAGCCATAGGTAAATGGATGCAGAAAAATGGGGAATGCATATACGCCTGTGATTATGCAGGTTGGGAAAAACAGGACTGGGGATATTATACACATAAAAAGAATAGCGTTTATATGATAGTATTCAATCGTCCTTATTCCAAGCAACTCACAGTAAAAGTTCCGAAAGAAACCCAAATTATCAATGCCGTATTGCTGAACGGAGAAAAAATGAAAGTTACAGAGACTGCCCGCAATGAATATAACGTGGGAGTACCTAAACAGGATTTCCAAGAGCCCTTCGTCATAAAACTGGAAATAAAATCCTCTAAAACATCTACTAATAAATACCATGAAGCACTTACTTAAAAAAAGAAATATGAAGCGTTTAATTATTTATTCCATTTTGTCCATAGTAGCGATTTACTCATATGGACAAAACAGTTTCAACAAAACTGATATAAAATCTATCATGAAAAGTGTTGCTGATTGGCAAATAGCCAATCCGGCAAAGGGGAATGAACACGATGATCTGAACTGGACATATGCCGCATTGTACATGGGAATGATAGATTGGGCCGAGTTAACCGAAAAAGAAGACAAAGACAGTTCTTACTATGAATGGTTGATGAAAATAGGCCGCCGTAACGCCTGGCAGGTAGGAAAATACATGTATCATGCAGATCATATAGCTGTGGGACAGGTATTCCTGGATATGTACCAGAAATATCACGACCGGAATATGTGGCTTCCTACACTGGCACGTACAGAATTTGTGATCAATCATCCGTCAGCCAGTACACTGGAACTGGATTACAGGAATATGGCAAGCCTGGAACGTTGGTCATGGTGCGATGCTTTATTCATGGCACCTCCTGTCTATGCTAAAATGTATATGCTGACCGATGATTGGAAGTACATCGAATTCATGAACCGGGAATATAAAGCTACCTACGACTATTTGTTTGATAAAGAAGAAAAATTATTCTACAGGGACCACCGTTATTTCAATCAAAAAGAAGCTAACGGCACAAAAGTATTCTGGGGTCGTGGAAACGGTTGGGTACTGGGAGGTCTTTGCGAAATCTTGCAGACTTTGCCTCGAAATAATATGCACCGCCAGTTCTATCAGGATTTATTCATTACCTTGTCCGACCGTATCATTCAATTACAAGGAAAAGACGGATATTGGCACGCCAGTTTACTGGACCCGGACTCATATCCTTCACCCGAAACAAGTGCCACCGGCTTCATCGTATATGCCTTAGCTTATGGTGTAAATGAAGGATTATTAGACAAAGCAACCTTTATGCCTGCCATAGAAAAAGGATGGAAAGCCTTGGTAAAAGCTGTAGAAAAGGATGGAAAGCTGGGCTATGTACAGCCCATCGGCGCCGATCCAAAGAAAGTGACCCGCGAAATGACCGAGGTTTATGGGGTAGGTGCATTCCTGTTAGCAGGCAACCAGATATATAAAATGGCCAAGTAAAATAAAGAATGATCATAACATAAAAATAGTAACTTGAGAAACAATATGAAAAATAAAATCCACCTTATAATTTTGCTATTTATAAGCAGTATTATATCGGCAAAAGCAAGCGTAGCCACAAATAGCAATCTTCCGGGCAATGAGGATGAATTTGAAGTACTGATGCAGAAAATCAGGCTCGACTTTGCTAAAAACCCCTCTATTGATGAAGCCTTAAAGAAATACAACGAGACTGACGGCTCATTCTCAGATGTAGATTATGGCAGTATCCAGCGTACAAAGTGGCCTCCTCTGGAACACATCGACCGCCTGTACGATTTCGCCTTTGCTTATACAAATCCTAAAAATAAATATTACAAGGACGAAAGCCTCTTTACTAAAATAGAGAAAGGCTTGGAATACTGGCATGAACGTAATCCCTGGTGTCATAACTGGTGGTATAACCAAATAGCAGAACCTCAACGTTTGGGAGTATTACTCATACAAATGCGTATAGGTGAAAAACACCTGAATACGGAGTTGGAAAACAAAATATTGGAAAGAATCAAAACTGACGGAGGCGATCCTGCCAAGTGGACTGGCGCCAATCGTACGGACATTGCCCTGCACTGGATATATCGTGCATGCCTTTCCAAAAATGAAACAGACCTGAAAGTGGCGCTTGAGAATGTTTACAATCCCATCATATATACTACAAAAGAAGGATTTCAACACGACAACAGCTATTTTCAACATGGCAGACAACTTTATATTGGCGGATATGGAGATGAAATTCTGAAGGGGGTTACCCAAATAGCGATGTATACCAAAGGTACCCAGTATGCAATTCCTCAAGACAAGTTAGCATTGCTCAGCAAATTCATGCGCGAGACCTATTATGCTACCATACGGGGGCAATATATGCTATTCGATGTACTCGGGAGAGGTGTAAGCCGCCCCGGCGTCACAAAGAAGATACATACAGCTTTATTCGCCAAACGTATGATTGAATTAGATCCGGATCATGCCAATGAATTTAAGGATATTATCGCCCGTCTGGATGGAAAGCAACCGGCCAACCATGCACTCACGTCTAAGCATACTCACTACTTCAGGGGAGATTATACTCTCCATATACGTCCCACATATGCTTTCGACGTTCGCATGGCATCTACCCGTACTGCACGTTGCGAATATGGAAACGGAGAAAACCTGAAGACTTACTTTATGTCCGACGGATGTACCAACATTGTAGTCGACGGAGATGAATATGCCGAAATCTTTCCTGTCTGGAACTGGGCACGCATTCCCGGTACAACGGCTCCGCAACTTGATGAAATTCCCATGGCAGCCAGTGACTGGCAAACTCCCGGAACTTCGACTTTTGCCGGAGGTGTATCCGACAGTTTATACGGAGCATCTGTTTATTCATACACAGATTCCTATGCTGAAATCAATACAAGCGCACACAAAGCATGGTTCTTTTTCGACAATGAAGTCGTATGCCTGGGTGCGGGGATACATTCCACATCACAACATCCCGTATTTACAACAATCAATCAATGCCTGTCTTCTACAGAGAATCCCATAATCTGCCAGAAAGGAAAGCTCTCTGATATCCAAGATGGTACTACCGAGTACACCTCTCCCGAATGGATTCTACACAACAAGATAGGATACATATTGCCAAAGGGACAGCAAGTCTTTGTAGCCAATCAACAACAAGAAGGGAACTGGTACGATATCAACCATACCACTTCCAAAGATATCATCCGAAAAAAGATATTCACACTTGGAGTTAATCATGGCATTACACCTGAACAGGCCACTTATGCTTATATCGTTGTACCTGGTATCCGGACAGCTGAAAACATGAAGAGTTACCTGCAAAAAAATAATATTGAGATTCTGGCTAATACAGAAAATGTGCAGGTAGTCAGAAATAAGAAAACAGACATCTGGCAGATGATTTTTTATAATGCAGGAGAGTTTACCCACAAAGACATGACAGTAAAGGTAGACAAAGGCTGTGCTCTAATCATCAAAAAGATTGATAAAGATAAAATAAAACTTCATATTGCTGATCCTGCGCAGACACAGTCCAACATAACTGTAAAGATTGATACTCCCAAACGATCAGGAACTATTAATTGCGACTTCAGCAATAGCGATATATATGCCGGAAGAACCCAGGCTTTCGATATCCGGCTTAAATAATCAGACCTTATAAAAGTTAACTGACACAATCCCTCAAAAAGAAGCCTCGACCCTGATTGAATCTTTCATCAGGTCGAGACTTCTCTATTTCACTTCATAAATCGGAAACAAAAAGGCAGTAACTTCACAGCTACTGCCCTGTTTTTGAAAGAGGAGTTTCCCTTTCTATTAATTACCAAAAAGAATTCAAATTATTTAAGGCGATACAATAACCAAGAACTTTGGAAATCCTTACGGTTTGAGTATTTAGCCTTGAAAGCATCACGTGCATCGGCAGCAGAAGCTCTATCATTAAAAGTACTAACAATTACACGATACATAGCTGCATCTGAATTAAAAACAACAACAGCATTGTAACCTTCCTTATCCAAGAAGTTTTTCAGGTTTTCAGCATTAGCTTTCACACCAAAACTGCCACAAACCACACTATAATCTTTCAAACCACCTATACCGGATATTATTTCTACTTTTTCCTGACGTACACCTGCAGTTGCAACCGGAGTACTTTCCACTACTCTTGCTTCTACCGGAGCAGTAACTGTAGGAGCTACTTCCACTGGTTCAGTAGTCTGAGGTTCTGCCAGTTCCTGTTGTTTTGCCTTTTCATATGCTTTTTTATAAGCGCTTTCACTCGATTTGCAAGAAGAGAATGCCAATGCAATACACAATCCCATTCCTAAAATTGCTAATTTTTTCATAATCATATCATTTTTGTTAATAAATTCTATATCAATATCTTAACTATATTCAATATTTACGGAATATAGATCGTACCCCTTCATGCTCCAAACGGAGGGATGAGGAACTCAGTTCCTCTATTGTGAAGGTTCGTTCTCCATTTTCCCACCCCATATAGAATGCATAATTTTCGTACTCTACACTTTCAGGCAGCAAAATAATAGAAATTTTATCTCCTTTCAAAGAATAATTCCCAAAAAACGTTTGATAACTACCATTTTTCAATAAACAAATGGCAGAAAAACTGCCTTTCTGAAAATTATAGAAGATGCTATCTTGCCGTTCTATGGAACCATCGGCATATTGATATTGCCTTAACTGCCACTTATTATCTAAATCGCCGTCAACATTACTACAAGCTGCCAGTACAAGCATTACCAACCCGATAATCAGAAATATCTTTCTCTTTCGTATCTTCATGTAGCTAATATTCCGAATAATAGGACAAATGTACGCGGAACAATCAATCTGAACGTTACTCTTATAGTTAAATTAAACTAATCGCACTGTTTTTCCTACGATAGAAACCAGTCCGAACCGTGTCAAGTCCGTACCATCTCCGTAGTCTATAGTACGGACTTGATACGGTCTTGGTAGGGAGTTGACACGGAGTTGGTCTCTTTCGAAACCGGATAAGAAAAAATAAATGAAAAAAATATATTCAAAAAAAAGAAGTTACGTGAACAACTATTCAAAGAAAAATGTTAGTTTTGTAGTATTAACCTCTTTAAAATAGAAAGGAGAACATTATGAAAGGATTAAATGTACTTGTAGCTTTTCTGGGCGGTGCAGCAGTAGGCGCAGCCGTCGGTATTTTATTTGCTCCCGAAAAAGGAGAAGACACTCGTCACAAAATTGCAGAAATCCTCCGTAAAAAGGGAATTCGCCTGAACCGTAGCGAAATGGAAAATCTAGTAGACGAGATTGCAGCAGAAATTAAAGGCGAAGCAGCCGAATAAAACAAAATCTACAAAAAAACAGAGCCACTATGATGTTTGCAGACGATAGAAGTATTGACAACCTCCAGCAGCTATTCATTGAGTTTAAGAAATATCTGAACCTACAAAAAGAATATACTAAACTGGAAATAACTGAGAAACTCTCAATCCTGCTTTCTGCCCTGATATTATTATCAGTGGTCATTATTTTAGGCATGGTGGCACTGTTTTATTTGTCGTTTGCGCTGGCTTATATTTTAGATCCGCTCGTAGGCGGACTCATGGTAAGCTTCAGCATCATCGCCTGTTTCCATCTTCTGCTGGTTTTATTAGTAATTACTTTCCGCAAAAAACTCATCGTCAACCCGATGGTGAATTTTATTGCCGGATTGTTTTTTGATAATGATAATGAAAAATGATACCATCATGAATAATATGCCTGATACTTCTTCCATGACTCTGGAAAGTATTGCACTACAGAAAAAAGAATTACGGAAGAAAATACATGCACAGAAAGAAATCATGACGGATACGGCAAGAGAATTATTTGCTCCGCTTGCACCTGCCGCCGACAAAGGTAATGCTATTATGCGTGCCTTTAATACGGGCATGGCTGTTTTCGACGGATTGATGTTAGGAGTAAAACTAATGAGAAAGGTCAGGAGGATGTTCTCTGCCAAAAGATAAACAGATATTAGAACAAAAAAACTGCACTTTGTAAGGTGCAGTTTTTTGTTTTAATTCAATTCTAAGATTACAGATACGTTTCAAGCAACTTCACACCACCTTCTTCCGGAACAATTGTAACTTCCTGTACAACAGCAGGCAGTAGCACCGTTTCACCTGCACGAACAGCAATTTCATTCTGGCTATCGTCTGTGATGTGGCATGCACCTTCTACACAAATGAAAATCACAAATGAATCCAGTTCAGAATAGTCACACGTAATTTCCTCGGTCATATCATAGATGGAAGTAGTGAAGTAAGGACTGGCAACCAATTCTACCGGTTCATTCTTCAAGTGATCGTATTCAGTACGGAAATCATCCTGCACATCGGCAAAATTAATAGCTTCGATAGCCTGAGTAGTGTGTAGCTCACGAGATTTACCTTCTGCGTCTTTCCGGTTGTAATCGAAAATACGATAAGTGATATCCGAAGTCTGTTGGATTTCAGCCACGAAAGCACCGGCACCAATACCATGTACACGACCGGCAGGCACATAGAATACATCCCCTGGTTTCACATCACACGTTTGCAACACTTCAGCAAAAGTTCCGTTATAAACTCTTTCCTTGTATTCTTTCGCAGTAATCTGCTCGGAAAAACCGGAAATCAACTTTGCCCCCTTATCTGCAGACACCACATACCACATTTCATTCTTACCAAAAGAATTATGGCGCTTTCTAGCCAGTTCATCTCCCGGATGTACCTGAATAGACAAATCCAATCTGGCATCTATGAACTTTATTAACAAGGGAAACTTTGTGCCAAAACGAGAGTAATTCACTTCACCGACAAGTTCATGACGGTATTTTCCCACCATCTCCGGGAGTGTAAGGCCTTTGTCAGGGCCATTGGCAACAACAGACTCATTGTCTTCTACAGCTGAGATTTCCCAGCTTTCGCCTACTCCGGATAGCGTTTCATTCAATTGCTTAAAAGCAATAATCTTGTCGCCTCCCCAAAGCGTCTGCTTCAGAATAGGCTCAAATTTCAAAGGATACATTCGTAGTTTTTGTTAGAGCTTTAAATAAAAA
>QWCN01000291.1_pt1 | contig 88488 bp, 79 predicted proteins | sample 1972711 | NCBI WGS metagenome assembly QWCN01 (sample SAMN09866707, study PRJNA288562) | Human gut metagenome isolate term1_stool, whole genome shotgun sequencing... | isolation source: gut | host: Homo sapiens | place: USA: California | reverse complement strand
CCAATCGGATTTGAAGGATGTATTCTGTATTGCTTTTTGCCGGAATATGGAGAAATGGTATTTGCCTGCAATCCAGAAAGTTGTGTAGACCAAAATGTATATCCATTAGCGGCAAATTTTGAAGATTTTATCCGTTTAATCTTGGCTTGTGGTACTGCTAACCCATTGGAGCAAATCGTTTGGATGGATAAAAATAAATTTGAAGAACACATGGCAAACGAAGAAAAAATACTGACCGATGAGCAGAGGACAGCGGCACAACAGCTACAGCGGGCATTAAGTTTGTTACCAATAGAAAATCCGTTTGAATATGTCAAATCCATTCAAAAGGAACTAACACCCAAGATAAGCATTTAGTTGAATTTGAACCTGTCGTTTTTGAATTTAACCGCAAACAAGATAGCGACTAACAACTTCCAGTTTGGCGCAGGCAAGGTTTGGGGCAGGCACGCCCCAACAAGAACACTTTGGCAATGCAGGTGCATTGCAGAAGTATCGTCCCGGAGGGGCACAGCATTTTCACGATATGTGACCGAATCGACCACCGGAAACCGGGTCAACATTGAAAACGCATACGCGGCGGGCTCTCTCCCCCTCAAACCGAAAAAGCCTCCGGTGCGCGGCCCGTTCAAGCCGCACCCCGGAGGCAATTTTTCTGTTTTTGCGCGTTTACCGGCCGCCCATCAGAATGGCCAGTACGGCCTTCTGGGCGTGCAGACGGTTCTCGGTCTCTTCAAAGATCTCATCGGCGTGGCGCTCGAAGGTCTCCACCGCGATCTCCTCACCCTTGCGGGCGGGCAGGCAGTGCAGCACCATGCAGTCGGGCTTGGCCAGGGCCAGCAGCTCTTCGTTCACCTGATAGCCCCGGAAATGACGGCGGCGGAGCAGCTGCTCCTCCTCGCTGCCGGTGCTGATCCAAGCGTCCGTGTACACCACATCGGCCCCCTGTGCGCCCGCCTTCGGGTCGGTGGAGAGGGTGAACTTGTCCCCATAGGCCTTAGCGTACTCCAGCACCGTGCGGGACGGCTCGCACCCCTCGGGGCAGACGGCGCTCACCTGCATACCGGCCATCAGGCCGCCCACAATCAGGCTGTTGGCCATGTTGTTGCCGTCGCCCACAAAGCACAGCTTTTGGCCCTCCAGGCGGCCCTTTTTCTCCCGGATGGTCATCAGGTCGGCCAGCACCTGGCAGGGATGGGCGTAATCGGTCAGGCCGTTGATGACGGGCACGCCGCTCCACTGGGCCAGGGCCTCGGCATCGCTCTGCTTGTAGGTGCGGATCATAATGCCGTCGTAATAGCGTCCCAGGGTGCGGGCCGTATCCTCAATGGCCTCGCCATAGCCAAGCTGCATCTCAGTCACGGCGTTGAGGTAATGGGCCAGGCCGCCCAGCTGGTACATACCCACCTGAAAGCTGGCGCGGGTGCGGGTGCTGGGCTTTGCAAAAATCAGCGCCAGGCTTTTGCCCGCCAGCAGGGGGTGGGCGCGGCCCGCCTTGCGGTCGGCCTTCAGCTCGTCGGCCACATCCAGGATGTGAAACAATTCCTCCCGGGTCAGGTCGCTCATTTTCAGCAGGTGCTTCATGGGGCTTCCTCCTTCTTGTTTCGGAATCCGGTTTCAAAACAGCCGGGGCAGCCATAGCCGCCCCGGCCGCTGTTTGCTTTGTGCTTGTTCAGGCCAAGTATACCATATTCTCTGCCGGTTTTACAGGGCCGACAGCACCTCATTCAGAATGTTCAGCGCCTTTTCAATGTCCTCGTTGGTCAGCACCAGCGGGGGCAGCAGGCGCAGGCGGGTCTTGGCGGTCAGGCACAGAAGGCCCTTGTTCTGGCAGGCGGTCAGCACCTCTTTGGCGCTGATGCCCTCCTCAAAGGCGATGCCCACCATCAGGCCCAGGCCGCTCACCTCCTGCACATGGGGCAGCTTGGCCAGCCCCGCCCGCAGGGCAGCGGCCTTGGCGCGCACGTCGGCCAGCATCTCGTCGGTGAGCTTCTTCATCACCACATTGGCGCCGGCGCACACCACCGGGTTGCCGCCGAAGGTGGTACCGTGGGTGCCGGGGCCCATGCCCTTGGCCACCTTTTCGCTCATCAGCACTGCGCCAATGGGCAGGCCGCCGCCCAGGCCCTTGGCCAGGCTGACCACGTCCGGCTGCACATCGAACTGCTCGTAGGCCAGGAAGGTGCCGGTGCGGCCGATGCCGGTCTGCACCTCATCCACGATGATCAGGATGTCGTGCTCATGGCAGTAGGCGTTCACCTTGGAAACATAGTCCTTGTCCAGCGCGCACACGCCGCCCTCGCCCTGCACCATCTCCATGATGACCGCGCAGGTGGCGGGGGTCACGGTTTTGAGGAAGGCCTCGTAATCGTTGGCCGGGGTGTAGGCAAAGCCCTCGTTGAAGGGGCCGAAGTAGTGGTGGAACACCTCCTGACCGGTGGCAGTCAGGGAGGCCAGGGTGCGGCCGTGGAAGCTGTTCACCAGGCTGACGACCTGATAGCGGCCCTCGCCGTAGGTGTCGAAGCTGTACTTGCGGGCCGCCTTCATGGAGCCTTCGTTGGCCTCTGCGCCGGAGTTGGCAAAGAACACCTTATCAAAGCCGGTGCGCTTGCACAGGGTTTCGGCCAGCTGGCCGCAGGGGTCGGTGTAGTACAGGTTGGAGGTGTGCTGCAATCTGCCCGCCTGCTCGCTCACAGCGGCCACCCAGTCCGGGTCGCAGTAGCCCAGGCTGTTCACGCCGATGCCGCTGGTGAAATCCAGATATTCCTTGCCGTCAAAATCGGTGACGTGCATTCCTTTGCCCTGTTCCAGAGCGATCTGGTTGCGGCCGTAGGTGTGGGCCACATGGGCATTGTCCCGTTCAATGATCTGCTGATTGGTCATGATGTTTCCCTCCCCGGCGGCGCGCCGCCGTAGTTTCAGGCCGGGCGCGCGGCAGAGTGCCTGCCCAGCACAGGTTTTATTGTGAGGAATGTTTGTGCGGGGCGCGCAGCTTACCGCACATGGCCCCGGCGGTAGAACAGCGTACCGCTGCCCCGGTCGGAGAAGATCTCCAGCAGGATGGAGTGCAGCACACGGCCGTCGATGATGCTGGCCTCGCTCACGCCGCGGTAGATGGCATCGGCCAGGCCCTCGATCTTGGGAATCATGCCGCCGGAAATGATGCCGGCCTCTTTGTAGCCGTCGATCTCGCTCACCTCCACGGTGGGAATAAGCGTGCTCTCGTCGTCCTTATTGCGCAGCAGGCCCGCAATGTCGGTCATCATCACCAGCTTCTGTGCCTTCAGGGCAATGGCAATGGCCGCGGCGGCGGTGTCGGCGTTCAGGTTGTAGGCCACGCCGTTCTCGTCCATGCCCACGCTGGCGATCACGGGAATAAAGCCGTCGTCCAGCAGGCGGTCGATCAGGCGGGTGTCCACCCGCTCCACGTTGCCAACATAACCCAGATCCTTATCGGCCACCTTGCTGCACCGGATCATCTGCCCGTCAATGCCGCACAGGCCCACGCCGCGGCCCCGCAGCATGGCCACCAAGTCCTTGTTCACTTCACCCGCCAGCACCTGCTGCACCACCATCATGGTGGTCTCGTCGGTGTAGCGCAGGCCGTCCACAAAGCGGCTCTCGTGGCCGATGGCCTTCAGCATCTTGTTGATGGAGGGGCCGCCGCCGTGCACCAGCACCACCCGCACGCCCAGCAGGGTGAGAGTGATCAGGTCGTTCATCACGGCGGTTTTCAGCTCTTCGTTTACCATGGCGTTGCCGCCGTACTTCACCACCAGAGTGGTGCCGTGGTATTTCTGGATGTAGGGGGTCGCCTCGCTGAACAGCTTGGCCATCTCTTCGTTCTTCACCGGTATTTCCTCCTTTTGGGAACCGTCTGTGGCGTCAGGAACGGTAATCGCCGTTGATCTTCACATAATCGTAGGTCAGATCGCAGCCCCAGGCCTTGCCCTCGGCCTCGCCGTCGCCCATATCCACCCGAACCAGAATGTCATGCTCGGCCAGCACCTTGGAGGCTTCCTCTTCGCTGTAAGGATGGTAGGCGGCGTTTTCGCACACATACACGCTGCCCGCGGCGCTTTCCAGCCAGACGCAGCAGCGGTCCACCGAGAAGTCGCCCTGCGTGTAGCCAATGGCGCACAGGATGCGGCCCCAGTTGGCGTCGCGGCCGAACACCGCGGCCTTGAACAGGTTGGAGCAGACCACGCTCTTGGCAATGGCGCGGGCGGTGGCCTTATCCTTGGCATGGCTCACCTGGCAGGTGATCAGGTGAGAAGCGCCCTCGCCGTCGGAGGCGTGCAGCGCGGCCATGTGCTCGGCAATGGCGGTCAGGGCCGCCACGAAGTTGTCGTAGTCCTCGCCTTCGGCGGTAACCGGCTCGTTGCCCGCCAGGCCGTTGGCCAGGATGAGCAGCGTGTCGTTGGTGGAGGTATCCAGGTCCACCGACAGCTGGTTGTAGGTGGCAGGCACCACCTGATGGATGGCCTTATCCAGCATTTCGGCGCTGATGGCGGCATCGGTGGTGTAGAAGGTGAGCAGGGTGGCCAGGTTGGGAGCGATCATGCCGCTGCCCTTGCCGATGGCGCCCAGGGTGCAGGTCTTGCCGCCCAGCGTGAACTGCAGGGCGTACTGCTTGGGGTAGGTGTCCGTGGTCATGATGGCCTGGGCAGCGGCGGTGCTGCCCGCCTCGCCCCCGGCCAGCTGGGCCGCCGCCTCGGGAATGCCCTTGGCGAAGGGATCAATGGTCATGGGCTGGCCGATGACGCCGGTGGAGGAGGGCAGAATGTCCTCTTCCTTCAGGCCCAACGCCCCCGCCGCCAGGCGGCAGCACTCGTTGGCCAGGTCAATGCCGTTGGCCGCGCAGGTGTTGGCATTGCCGCTGTTTACCAGAATGGCCTGGGCATGGCCGTCCGTCAGGTGGGCCTTATCCACCGTGATGGGCGCGCCCTTCACCTTGTTGCTGGTGTACATACCGGCGGCCGTGCAGCGCACATCCGCCACGATGAGGGCCAGGTCCTTCTTATTGGGGTTGGCCCGGAAGCCGCAGTGTACGCCCGCGGCCTGAAAACCCTTTGCGGCGCAGACGCCGCCGGTCACTTCCTTGAATTCCATCGTTGTATCTCTCCCTTTCCCCGCCCGCCGGTCGTGGGGGCGGAAACCCCGAATGCCGCCGGTTCGTGCGGCTGTTTCCGTTGTACGGTTATTCCAGGCCCTCGGTCTCCGGCAGGCCCAGCATCAGGTTCATGCACTGCACGGCCGCGCCGGAAGAGCCCTTGCCCAGATTGTCAAACAGGCTCATCACCAGCAGCTGGCTCTCGTGGCCCACCACAAAGATCTCCATTTTATCGCTGCCGGTGCGCAGGTTCGTGGTGAGGAACTTATCCTCCGGCAGCTCATTCAGGGGATGCACCAGCACCTGGCTCTCGCCCTGATAATAATCCGCCAGGCAGGCGGCCACCTGCTCGGGGGTCACATCCTGCACCAGATCCAGCCGCAGGGGCACCACGGTCTGCATTCCGCTGTAAAAATCGTCCACAATGGGGCAGAACAGTGGGGCACTGGTCAGGCCGCACACGGCGGTCATCTCCGGCAGATGCTTGTGCTTTAAGGTCAGGCCATAGCTGCGGGGGGCGCTGTATCCCTCGGGCCGGTCCGGTGCCTCGTAGGCGGCGATCATGCTCTTGCCGCCGCCGGAATACCCGGTGAGGCTGTAGCAGGTGAAGGGGAAGTAGGCGGGCAAAACGCCCTTCTGTACCAGCGGGGCCACCGTGCTGATGAAGCCGGAGGCATGGCAGCCGGGCACGGCCACCCGGTTTGAAGCCTTGATCTTCTCCCGCTGGCCTTCCAGCTCGGGGAAGCCATACACCCAGCCGGGGGCGGTGCGGTGCGCCGTGGAGGTATCCAGGATCTTCACGTTCTCGCTGACCAGCGGCATCACCTCTTTGGCTGCCGCATCCGGCAGGCACAAAAAGGCCAGATCGGCGGAGTTGATGACCTTGGCCCGCTCGTTCACGTCCTTACGGCCTTCGGCCGAGATGGTCAGCAGCTCGATCTCCGGGCGCTTCTGCAGCCGCTCCACAATGCGCAGGCCGGTGGTGCCGGCGCTGCCGTCAATAAAAACCTTAAACTTCGGCATGGTGCTTCTCCTTCCAGGCAGCCAGCTGTTCGCCGGCCTGTTTGATCTGCTTGGTCACGCTGGCGGCGCAGGGGCCGCCCTCGCTGGCCCGGCCCTCGGTGCAGCGGATCAGGTCGATGGCCTCGTACACACCCTCGTCAAACACAGGGCTGAAGCTCTTGAAGGTCTCCATGGGCAGGGCCTCCAGCGTGGTTCCGTTGGCGATGCAGTGGGCCACCAGGCTGCCGGTGAGCTTGTAGGCATCCCGGAAGGGCACGCCCTTCTTGGTCAGGTAATCGGCGCAGTCGGTGGCGTTGATGAAGCCCTTGGCCGCGGCGGCACGCATATTCTCGGGCAGGGTGCGCATGGTGTCCAGCATGGGGGTCACGGTGCGCAGGCACAGGGCCAGCGTATCCACCGCGTCAAAAATGGCCTCCTTGTCCTCCTGCATATCCTTGTTGTAGGCCAGGGGCAGGCCCTTCATCATCACCAGCAGGGTGTTCAGGTCGCCGTACACCCGGCCGGTTTTGCCGCGGATCAGCTCGGTGACATCCGGGTTCTTCTTCTGGGGCATGATGGACGAGCCGGTGGTGAAGGCATCGTCCAGCTCGATGAACTTGAACTCCCAGCTGGACCAGAGGATGATCTCCTCGGACAGGCGGGACAGGTGCATCATGCAGATGGAAATGGCGCCGGCCAGCTCAATGCAGAAATCCCGGTCGGACACACCGTCCAGGCTGTTGGGGCAGGGGCCGTCAAACCCCAGAGCGGCGGCGGTGCGCTGCCGGTCCAGCGGGTAGGTGGTGCCGGCCAGGGCGCCGCTGCCCAGGGGGCACTGGCTGTTCATGCGGGCCAGGGCGTCCTCAAAGCGATCCAGATCCCGCAGCAGCATCCACACATAGGCCATCAGCTGGTGGCCCATGGTCACCGGCTGGGCCCGCTGCAGATGGGTGTAGCCGGGCATGACCGAGGCGGTGTTCTCCGCCGCCTTTTTGCACAGGGTCTCCACCAGTTCCGCCAACTGCTGCTGCAGGCTGCGGCCCATATCCCGCAGGGTCAGGCGGATGTCCAGGGCCACCTGGTCGTTGCGGCTGCGGCCGGTGTGCAGGCGCTTGCCGGCATCGCCGATGCGGGCGGTGAGGGTCTGCTCCACGAAGGTGTGAATGTCCTCGGCCTCCGGGTCAATGGCCAGCGCCCCGCTCTCCAGGTCGTTCAGGATGCCCTCCAGCCCGCTCAGGATCTCGTCCGCGTCCTTCTGGGAGATGATGCCCTGGGCGCCCAGCATGGCCGCATGGGCCATGCTGCCGGTGATGTCCTGACGGGCCATACGCTGGTCGAACCGGATGGAAGAGTTGAAATCGTTCACGCGGCTGTCCACCGCTTTCGAAAATCTGCCTTGCCAAAGCTGCGCCATGGGTCTACGCTCCTAAATTCTGAATTTTGCTTAAAATTATCGTTTAATAGTATATATGCTGCCTATTTGATCGGTGGGCATATAAGATGGGAAAAGCCGCCGGAAGCCCTGGCGGGCCGCGCCTGGCGCGGTCGCGTAGGGGAATGCTCCCGGCGGTCGGTTTTCCCTTGAGGGCGGCTGGGCCTGCTTGCAAAGGCCCTGCCGCCTGCTCGTTTACGGAATGATTTTACTTGATTTCAGGCCACTTGGCGCTGAGCTTCGCCCGCTCCTTGATGGACAGACCGAACAGGTTGATGAAGCCTGCGGCATCGGCCTGGTTGTAATCCTCGTCCACGCCGAAGGAAGCGGTCTGCTCGTCGTACAGGGTGTAGGGGCTGGTGACGCTGGCGGTGATGATGTTGCCCTTGTACAGCTTCAGCTTCACATCGCCGGTCACGGTCTTCTGGGTGGAGTCCACAAAGGCGTCCATGGCCTCACGCAGCGGGGTGAACCACTGGCCGTTGTACACCAGATCGGCGTACTTCTGGCCCACGATGGCCTTGAAGTGGCTGGTCTCCTTGTCCAGGGTGATGGTCTCCAGAACCTTGTGGGCCTGGTACAGGATGGCACCGCCGGGAGTCTCGTACACGCCGCGGCTCTTCATGCCGACCAGACGGTTCTCCACGATGTCCAGCAGGCCGATGCCGTTGGCGCCGCCCACCTTGTTCAGGGCTTCCACCATGGCCACGCCGTCCAGCTCCTTGCCGTCCAGCTGGGTGGGCACGCCCTTCTCAAAGTGGATGGTCACATAGGTGGGAACGTCGGGGGCCTGCTCGGGGCTGACGCCCAGCTCCAGGAAGCCTTCCTTGTTGTACTGAGGCTCGTTGGCGGGGCTCTCCAGATCCAGACCCTCGTGGGACAGATGCCACAGGTTCTTATCCTTGGAGTAGTTGGTCTCACGGCTGATGCGCAGGGGGATGTTGTGGGCCTCGGCGTAGTCGATCTCCTCGTCACGGCTCTCGATGTTCCACTCACGCCAGGGAGCGATGATGGCCATATCGGGGGCGAAGGCCTTCAGGGTCAGCTCAAAACGCACCTGGTCGTTGCCCTTGCCGGTGCAGCCGTGGCAGATGGCGTCCGCGCCCTCTTTGTGGGCGATCTCGGCCAGAGCCTTGGCGATGCAGGGACGGGCGTGGCTGGTGCCCAGCAGGTAATCTTCATACTTGGCGTCCGCTTTCAGGCAGGGCCAGATGTAGTTTTCCACGTAGTCCTTCTTCAGGTCCAGGATGTACAGCTTGGAAGCGCCGGTCTTTTTTGCCTTCTCTTCCAGGCCGTCCAGCTCGGTGCCCTGGCCCACGTCGCCGGAAACGGCGATGACTTCGCAGTTGTTGTAGTTCTCCTTCAGCCAGGGAATGATGATGGAGGTATCCAGGCCGCCGGAGTAAGCCAAAACGACTTTCTTGATATCTTTCTTCTGTTTCATTGCAGGTAACTCCCTTTCTCTATTCTGTATCCTGCGGGGCCGCCGGCTTTGCCGGGCCGCCGCTGCCCGAAGTGCATCCGGACGTTGAATAAATATTCATCTGACACGAATTATTATACACTCATCTTCCCGTCCGTCAAGGAAAAAACTGCACAAAGATTCTGTTTCATTCGCCATTTTTTTGCCGTGTTTGCCGAGATGCTCCCGGCAGTTCCTCCGGGTTTCTCGCTGATGCGTCATTTCCGTTTTGCCGTGCTGCATATATCGATTATTTATGCAGATTATGCAGGTTTTTTCATGGGGCCCGGCTGCTCACAGCTCCTGCCAGCGGCCGCCGTTCTCCGCCGCCCGCAGAATTTTGCGCACTTGGGCGACGGGCAGCTTGTACTGCACCGGCTGAGGTTCTTCGTGGCCCTCGTGCAGCACGGCCCGCCAGGTGGTAATGCCCAGCCAACGGCCCATTTTGTAGCCGCAGCGGGGGTTGGTGCCCTCGTTCACAAAGCCCAGCGCCTCGTGCATGGCGTCCGATTGAGGGTTTGGGCTGGTCACCACGCCGTAGGCGTTCCAGTAGCCTTGGGCCTTCAGCAGGGCCAGCAGTGCGTTGTAGAGCATCGGCCCCACGCCGCGGCCCCGTGCCTCGGGCGCACAGTAAATGGTGGTCTCCACGTCCCAAGCGTAGGCATCCCAAGCTCGCCAGGGGTGGGCGCAGGCGTACCCAAGCAGGTTGTCGTCTCCGTCCCGCGCCAGCAGGAAGGGGGCCTTTTTTAAGGTGGCCCGCACCATTTTAATGTAGTTCTCCTCGGTATCCGGCACCCAGTTGAAGGTGGCGGTGCTGTTCAGCACATACCACCGGTACAGCGCCAGAACCTGCGGCCCATCCGCCGGGCGGGCCATGGTCAGGCGCGGGCGCATCCGCTCGGCCCATTGGGCGGCCATGGCTTCCTTCTGCTCTTTGGGCAGAGCCTTCACTTGTGCTTCCCGTTTCTGCCCCAGCCCGCGGCCGGGCACCGGCTGCCGCTCGGCCCAGGCCAGCTTTTCAAAGCCCTTGCCCCGCACGCATTTGCTGCCCTTGCCGGTGCGGTGGGCCTCCATGCGGGCATACAGGTTCTCCGTCCAGCCGGTGTAGAGGCTGCCGTCGGCACAACGCACCATATACACCCAGCTTTCCGGCTGTTTTGCGGGAAGCTCCGTTGCAACTCTCGGCAGTTCTGCCATTGCCCCTCTCCCTTCTCCATATAATCCTACATTTTATGGCTCTATAAAATGCTGAGCGCCGCTCACACCGTCCGCTTTGCTTCCAGCTTGTCGGCCATAAAGCCGTCCATCACGTCCTGGCGGAACACCGGCTCGCCGTAGCCGAAGGCCTCCCGCACAAACATCAGGGTCACCACCGTCTGGCGGCCCTGTTCCATGCGCAGAGTATACAGGGTATCCAGCGGCTGCCGGGTGGGCTGGTGCAGGGTCAGGTGCAGCAGATACCCGCCGTCCGGCTGCCGCTCGCAGGTGTACTGGAAGGCGTCGGCCTCGCTGTGGGCCCGCAGCCGGTCCATGCATTCGTCAATGGGCAGGTCGGTGCGGTATTCGCTCATACCCGCCGGGCCGGGTGCTTCCCGGCGGCGGCGCTCCTGCCGGCGCAGGGCGTACACCATCATGGCGGCCAGCGCCACGATCACCACTCCATAAATCAAGCTGTTCAGGGCAAACCACTTCCCCTCTCGGTTCAAACTGTTCCGGCGCGCCGGGTAGGCGGCCGTTATTAGAATGAGTATAACATATTTTACCGGCCTGTGGTATACTGTTCTCATCCCGCCCGGATGCGGCACCCTTCGCCCCCTTCGGGCCGTTTATTCCATGCAAACTATGCGAACCCCAGCGTTCGCAGAAAAAGGAGCCGTCATGAATCCGAACCTCTCCATCACCAAAAAGACCTATTACGCCATCGGCATTCTGTCGGTGGCCTGCTCCATGCTGGCCGCCCTTGCCGCACTGACCGCCGGGCAGAACATGACCATGTTCGACAGCCTGGCCTACGCCCTCACCGGCATCATGTTGCTGTTTCTGGCAGCCGTTAAGGGCAGCCCCGCCGGACGCAAGGGGCGCTACTTCGTCTGCTTTGTGCTGCTGATGCTCTCCATGCTCAACCAGAACCCCGCGGTGCATCTGCTGCTGGGGGCCATGGTGTGGCCGCTGCTGCTGGCGCTGGAAAACGCGGTCGGCCCCGATCTGAAGGCACAGGCCCGGGCCGTGCTGCTCACCGAGGCGGCCTATGTGATCGCCTGGTTCCTGGCCTATGGCCCTGTGCCCGCGCTGGCCGCCGCGTCCAACCTGCTGGGCTTTCTGCGGCTGGTGGCCCGGGCCTGGGGCATTCTCAGCCTGTACAAGGCGCAGGCCGCCGACCCCACCCGGTAAACCGATCGAGCATATCGCCGGTTCGGCCTGCATACGCTGTGCAGAACCATTTTATAAGGAGATACGCCCATGAAACACCTTCTGCGCCTTGCCGCCCTCTTTGCCGCGCTGTGCCTGGCCCTTGCAGGCTGCGCGCCCGGGGCCGCCCCGGGCAGCTCCGCCCCGCTGCCCGGCTCTTCCGCCGATGTGCAGCCCTCTCCCGCGGCCTCGGCCAAGCCCGCCGGGGAGGAATACCGCGCCGTCTGGATCAGCTATCTGGAGTGGCAGAGCGCCGACTTCTCCAGCGAGGCCGCCTTCCGCGCCCAGATGGGCGGCTGGTTTGACCAGTACGCCGCCATGGGGCTGAACACCGTTCTCGCCCAGGTGCGGCCCTTCGGGGACGCCCTGTACCCCAGCGCGATTTTCCCCTGGAGCAGCGTCTGCACTGGCACCCAGGGCCGCGACCCCGGCTTTGACCCGCTGGCCGTTCTGGTGGAGGAGGCCCACGCCCGCGGCCTTCGGCTGGAGGCCTGGCTGAACCCCTACCGGCTGGCGCTGAACGACACCGTGCCCGGCGCCTTCAGCGCCGACAGCCTGGCCGCCGCACACCCGGAGTGGGTGAAGCAGGCGGCCGGGGGCCAGTACCTGGACCCCTCCCGCCCGGACGTGCGGGACTGCATTGCCGCCGGGGTGCAGGAAATTCTGGATGGCTACGCGGTGGACGGCATTCATCTGGACGACTACTTCTACCCCACCACCGACGAAGCCTTTGACGCGGCCGAATATGCCGCCGCCGACACCAATCTCTCGCTGGAGGACTGGCGGCGCGACAATGTAAATGCGCTGGTGCGCCAGCTTTACCAGCTGGTTCATGCGGGCGGGCGCACCGCCGGGGCGGTGCCCCTGGGCATCTCACCCCAGGGCAACAACGACAACAATTACGCCCAGCAATACAGCGACGCGGCGCTGTGGCTCTCCACCCCCGGCTACATCGACTATGCCATGCCCCAGGTGTATTGGGGCTACGGCTACACCACCGGCTCAGGCAGCACCCGCTTCGCCTTTGAAAACATCACCGCCGAATGGCTGGCCCTGCCCCGGGCCGAGGGGGTTGCCCTGTACTTTGGCCTTGGGGCCTACCGCATCGGGGACGGCGACGGCGGCAATTACGACCATGCGCAAGACCAGTGGCAGACCGGCCATAACCTGGCGGACATGGTAACCACCCTGCGCGGGGCCGGGGCCGATGGTTTCGGGCTGTACCGCAGCGATTTTCTTCTGCGCAGCGCCGCCTGGCCCCAGCTGGCCCAGGCCGAGTGCGCCGCCCTGACCGAGGTTCTGCACCCAGAGGACTGAGGCGTTTGTATTGTATCCCGCCCGAATTTCGTCTATAATATAGGAACGGTATCGATTGCAGCGGCCTGTTCACACCAAGGTGCTTTCCGCTGCGGCCAGGGGGCTTTTCCAAGCCGAAAAACGCCCCGGAAGGAGAAACTGCCATGAACAAAAAACTTTTCCGCCGTCTGCTGGCTCTGGCTCTGGCGCTGTGCCTTGTGTTCAGCCTTTCCGCCTGCGTCAAGGGCAGCGACGACGAGGACCCCGGCCTGCCCCACGCCGAAGCGGGCGGCAGCGACGTGCCCTATGCGGACGGCTTTGACACCACCGCCAAATTCAACACCGGCATGAACGGCGATACCCTGTGCATCGCCTTCAACGGCATTCAGAAGCGCGACACCGGCTACTTCCAGCCCGCGGGCGACACCATCACCCTCACCGCCGCCGCCACCAGCGACAGCGAGCAGCTGAAGAGCTTTAAGGCCGCCCTGTGGAAGCAGGGCGAGGGCACCGCCATTTATGTGGAGGGCGCCACGCTGGTGTTCACCGCCGACGGCAAGCTGTACACCGGCAGCTTCTCCGGCCTGGACCCGAACGCCAAGTACAAGGTGACCATCTCCTATGACAGCGGCTACTACACCATCAGCGGCGGTATGTCCATCTCCGGCCTGGTGGAGGCCGACGCGGCCGCGAACGATTGACCGGGCTGCGCCGTTTTTTCCGCTTCGTTGATTTTCACAGTGCCAAAGCGCTCTGCTCTCCGCCTTCGGGCGGCGGGCAGGGCGCTTTTTTCTGCGCCGTTCCCGCTTTTTTTCTTGTTCGGCGAGCGGTCACTGTCTTGTAGCAAAGCACCGGTTATGGTATACTGAAACGCAGGCGCGGCCGCAGGGCCGCCCAAAGGTGAGGAGGCAGAAACCCCATATGAACCAGCTGGAACAGGCCCGTGCCCAGATCGACACGGTGGACCGGCAGATGGCCGCGCTGTTTGAACAGCGCATGGCCGCCGTGCGTCAGGTCATTGAATACAAGCAGGCCACCGGAATGCCCATTCTGGACTCCGGCCGGGAGGCCCAGGTGATTGAAAAGAACACCGCCTACATTGCCGAGGAGGTGCTGCGCCCCTATTATGCAGACCTTCTTCGGGCACAGATGGCCCTTTCCCGCCAGTATCAGGCCTATGTGCTTGGGCGGGACGTGGTGGCCCACCAGGGGGCCGAGGGGGCTTACAGCCACATCGCCCTCACCCGGCTGTTTCCCCGGGCCAGGGCCCTAAGCCTGGCCACCTTTGACGAGGTGTTTGACGCCGTGCAGGACGGCCGGGCCGCCTACGGGGTCATTCCCTTTGAGAACAGCACCGCCGGGGATGTCTCCGATGTGCTGGATCTGCTGTACAACCATTCTCTGTACATCGTGCAGATGTACGACCTGCCCATCCGGCACAACCTGCTGGGGGTGCCCGGCGCGCACCTGCGGGACGTGACCGACGTGTACGGCCACCCGCAGGCCCTGCGCCAGAGCGAAGCCTTCCTCACCAAAACGGGGCTGGCCACCCACTCCTGGCCGCCCCAGGCCCCCAACAACGCGCTGGCGGCCCAGTATGTGGCGGCCCAGAAGGACCCCACCAAGGCGGCCACGGCCAGCGCCGAGGCGGCGGCACTGTACGGGCTGGAGGTTCTGGCCGAGGACATCAACACCGACAGCGACAACACCACCCGCTTCATCGTGGTGGGCAAAGAGCCGCCCGTGGGCGGCGACCGGTTCTGCCTGCTGTTCACGGTGGACAACAAGCCCGGCGCGCTGGCCCTGGTCATTCAGGCCGTGGCCGAGGCGGGCTTCAACATGGAGTGCATCAAGAGCCGCCCCCGGCCCCACGTTCCCTTTGAATATTACTTTTACATCGAGCTGGTGGGCGCCCACCAGCCTGACCGCGAGCGGCTGATGGAGCGGATGAGCAGCATCTGCGAAACCGTCCGCCTGCTGGGCACATACACAAAATAAACGCTGCGCGGGGCCGGTTTGCCCCCGAATCAGAGAGGTAGGAATTATGAAACTCACCATGCGCCTTGGGGCGGACAGCTACGACATCGTCATCAAACGGGGGGCGCTTGGCAACCTGGGCCAGCTCACCGACCTTGCCAACCGCAAGGTGTTCATTGTAACCGACACCGGTGTGCCCATTCAGTACGCCGAAACCGTCAAGGCCCAGTGCGCCGACGGCAGCATTTTTGTGGTGCCCCAGGGCGAGGCCAGCAAGAGCATCAAGGTGTACACCACCGTGCTGCAGGCCATGCTGGAATTCGGCATGACCCGCGCCGATCTGGTGGTGGCCGTGGGCGGCGGCGTTGTGGGCGACATGGCCGGTTTTGCCGCCGCCACCTATATGCGGGGCATCCAGTTCATCAACTGCCCCACCACCACCCTCAGCCAGTTTGATTCCTCCATCGGCGGCAAGGTTGCCGTGGACCTGGGCGAAACCAAGAACATCGTGGGCGCCTTCTGGCAGCCCAAGCTGGTGGTGATCGACCCCGACGTGCTGGCCACCCTGCCCCGCCGCCAGTTCGTGAACGGCCTGGCCGAGGCGCTGAAGATGAGCCTGATTGCCGACCCTGAGCTGTTCGCCATCTTTGAAAATGACGATCCCTTCGAGAAGATCGAGGAGGTCATCTACCACAGCCTGGTCATCAAGAAGAACATTGTGGAGCGGGACGCCCGGGAGCAGGGCGACCGGGCCGCTCTGAACTTCGGCCACACCCTGGGCCACGGCATTGAGGCCGTGCGGGGCATTCGCGGCCGCCGCACCCGCGGCTTTTACCACGGCGAGTGCGTGGCCCTGGGCATGTTGCCCATGATCGAGGACCCCAAGCTGAAAAAGCGGGTGCGGGCCGTGTACCGCAAACTGGGCCTGCCCCTGCGGTGCAGCTACAACCAGGCCGAAGCCCTGGAGGCCATGCGCCACGACAAAAAGACCCGCGGCGGCAAGATCCGCCTGGTGAAGCTGCCGGGCCTGGGCTGCTGGCGCATTGACACGGTGGACATGGCCGTGCTGGAGCCGCTGGTGGAGGGCAAGGACATTCCTCCCATGCAGCAGTAAGCCGCAGCGCCTGTTTCCGGCGCAGATCGGAACCCATTTTTCCCCATGAGGGAGCCACAGCGAGGGAACCATCATGAAAAACTCCTTCGGCAGCAGCGTCTGCCTGACCATTTTCGGCGAAAGCCACGGCCCCGCCATCGGCGCGGTGCTGGACGGCCTGTGCGCCGGGCTGCCCGTGGACGAGGCCTTCATTGCCCGCCAGATGGACAAGCGCCGTGCCCGGGGCGATGGCCTTTCCACCGGCCGCACCGAGGCCGACCAGGTCCGCCTGCTCAGCGGCGTGCTGAACGGCCGCACCACCGGCACCGCCATTGCGCTGATGCTCGAAAACAAGGCCCAGCGCAGCGGCGACTATGCCAAAACTCAGGATCTTCTGCGCCCCGGCCACGCCGACTTTACCGCCTACGCCAAATACGGCGGCTGGCAGGACAGCCGGGGCGGCGGCCACTTCTCCGGCCGCATCACCGCCCCGCTGGTGGCGGCGGGGGCCATCTGCCAGCAGGTGCTGGCCGCCAAGGGCATCACCATCGCCACCCACATCCGGGCCGCCGCCGGGGTGGAGGACCTGCCCTTTGCGGCGGATGAACCGACCCTGCTGGCCCGGCAGGCCGCTGCGGTCAACGCCGCTTCGCCCGAGCAGCTGGCCCTCATCGACCCCGCCCGGGAGGAGTCCATGCGGGCCGCCATCCGGGCCGCCGGGGCCGAGGGCGACAGCGTGGGCGGCATTCTGGAAACCGCCGTGCTGGGCCTGCCCGCCGGGGTGGGCGAGCCTTTCTTTGACAGTGTGGAGTCGGTGCTCAGCCACCTGCTCTTCAGCATTCCCGCCGTAAAGGGCGTGGAATTCGGCCTGGGCTTCGGCTTCGCCGGGCTGCGGGGCAGCCAGGCCAACGACCCCTTCCGTATGGAGGCGGGCCGGGTGGTCACCGCCACCAACCACAACGGCGGCGTGAACGGCGGCATTGCCAACGGTATGCCCCTTGTCTTCCGCACGGCGGTAAAGCCCACCCCCAGCATTTACAAGCCCCAGCAGACCGTGGACTATGTGGCCAAGCGCGATGCCCAGCTTCAGATTCAGGGCCGGCACGACCCCTGCATCGTTCACCGGGCCGCTGTGGTGCAGACCTGCGCCGCCGCCCTCGGCCTGCTGGACCTGCTGACCACCTGCGAGGGCACCCGCAGCCAGAAGGAGGACTGACCCATGGAATATGGACTCATCGGGGCCAAGCTGGGCCACAGCTACTCAAAGATCATCCACGAGCTGCTGCTGCCCCAGTATCCCTACGAGCTGCACCCCCTGCCCACCGAGGCTGAGGCCCGGCAATTTCTGGAGCAGCGGCCCTTTCAGGCCATCAACGTGACCATCCCCTACAAGCAGCTGGTCATCCCCTACTGTGAAGCGGTGGACGAGCGGGCCAGCGCCATCGGCGCGGTGAACACCATCGTGAACCGGGACGGCAAGCTGTACGGCCACAACACCGACTTCGGCGGCTTTTTGTACATGGTCAAGGCCCACGGGGTGAGCCTTCGGGACAAAACCGTGCTCATTCTGGGCACCGGCGGCACCCACAACACCGTGGCCGCCGTCTGCCGCAGCGAGGGCGCGGCCGAAATTCTCACCGTGAGCCGCCGGGCCGGCGAGGGCCAGCTGGACTATGCCCAGGCCGCCGCCCGCACCGACGTGCAGATCGTGGTGAACACCACCCCCGCCGGAATGTATCCGGACAACGGCGGCTGCCTGCTGGAGTTGGGCGGCTTCGACCGGCTGGAGGCGGTATTCGACGTGGTGTACAACCCCTTCCGCACCGAACTTCTGCTTCGGGCCGAGGAGCGGGGCGCAGTGGCCGTGTGCGGCTTTGAAATGCTGGTGGCCCAGGCGGTGTACGCCGCCGAATACTTCCACGATGCACCCATTGACCACGCCAGAATCGGTGAGATCCACAAGGCGCTGAAGGCAAAACTGTGCAACATCTCCATTGTGGGGATGCCCTCCAGCGGCAAAACCACCATCGGCAAGGCGCTGGCAGAAAAACTGGGCAAAACCTTTGTGGACTTGGATGAGGAAATCGTGCGCCGGGCAGGCAAATCCATCCCCGATATTTTCGCCCAGGAGGGCGAGGCCGCCTTCCGCCGACTGGAAACCGAGGCGGCCGCCGAGGCCGCCAAGCACACCGGCCAGGTTATCAGCTGCGGCGGCGGCATCGTGAAAACCCCGGGCAACGCCCGCCTGCTACGGCAGAACGGCCCCGTGCTGTGGATTTGCCGCCCGCTGGAGGCGCTGACGGTGGGCGGCGGACGGCCGCTGTCCTCCAGCCGGGAAGCCCTTGAAAAGATGGAGGCCGAGCGCCTGCCCCTGTACCGGGCGGCCGCCGACGGCATTGTGGAAAACAGCGGCAGCCTGAACCAGGCCATCACCGCCGCTGAGGAGGTTTTTTATGAAATTCTTGATTCTGAACGGGCCTAACTTGAATATGCTGGGTGTGCGGGAGCCGGGCATCTACGGCACCGTGGACTATGAGGGCATGGTGAATTTTGTGAAGGAAGGCTGCGCCGCCATCGGCGTGGAGACCGAGTTCTACCAGTCCAACCACGAGGGCAGCCTGGTGGACGCCATCCAGAGCGCCCTGGGCCTCTACGATGGCATCGTCATCAACCCCGGCGCTTACACCCACACCAGCATTGCCATTCTGGATGCATTGAAGGCCGTGGCCCTGCCCGCCGCCGAGGTGCACATCAGCGATGTGACCAAGCGGGAGCCCTTCCGCCAGATCAGCTACGCAGGCATGGCCTGCCAGGTACACGTGATCGGCCAGGGCATTGCGGGCTATGTGCAGGCCGCCGCCCAGCTGAAAGCGCAGATCGAGCAGCAGTAAAAACACCCGGCCCCGTGTGCCATGGCGCGCGGGTGCCTCGCGCCCGCCTTTGCGCCCCGCAAAGGCGGGATAAAAGCCCTCCGTTTCAAAGCAAACGTGCAGGCTGTGAAAAACCGCCGGCTTTCCCGGCGCAGAGCAGATTCAGGGCGGCCCGTCTGGAGCGGCGCCGCCCCCAGCAACAGAAAGGCTTCATCTCATGATCATCTCGACCAAAAAAGGCACGCCCAAAATCGAACTGGAAAAGATCGTGGACAAGTTCGAGGCCCAGGGCCTGGACGTAACCCTGATCTCCGGCAAGGACTACAACGTGTTCGGCCTGGTGGGCGACACCACCAAGATCGACGAGCGGGACGTGCTGGCCAACCCCTGGATCGACAATGTAACCCGTGTGTCCGCCCCCTACAAGCGGGCCAACCGGCTGTTCCATCCCGAGGATTCCGTCATTGACTGCGGCGGCATCAAGGTGGGCGGCAAGGAAAAGATCGTGGTCATGGCCGGCCCCTGCTCCATCGAGGGCGAAGAGCACAGCCTGCGCATGGCCCAGGCCGTGAAAGCCGGCGGCGCTTCCATGTTCCGCGGCGGCGCGTACAAGCCCCGCACCTCCCCCTACTCCTTCCAGGGCCTGGAGACCGAGGGCATTCTGGACATGGTGAAGGCCCGAGAGGCCACCGGCCTGCCCATCGTCTCCGAGCTGATGAGCGAGGACCGCATTCCCGAATTCGAGGAATACGTGGACGTGGTGCAGATCGGCGCGCGGAATATGCAGAACTTCCAGCTGCTGAAGGCCGTGGGCAAAATGCACAAGCCCGTGCTGCTCAAGCGCGGCCTGGCCAACACCATTGAGGAGTGGATCATGAGCGCCGAGTACATCATGGCCGGCGGCAACGAGAACGTGATCCTGTGCGAGCGCGGCATCCGCACCTTTGAAAAGTACACCCGCAACACGCTGGATCTGTCCGCCGTGCCCATCATCCACGAAAAGACCCACCTGCCCATCATTGTGGACCCTAGCCACGCCACCGGCAAATCCAACCTGGTGGAGCCGATGATGCTCGCCGCCATTGCCGCCGGCGCTGACGGCCTAGAGGTGGAGGTACACAACGACCCCCGCCACGCCTGGAGCGATGGCGCCCAGTGCCTGACCCCGGATTCCTTCGCCCAGGCCATGGCCAAGTGCCGCCAGGTGGCGTGGGCCATCGGCCGGGAAATGTAAGCTCCAATCAAAAAAAACGAACCCGTATGCGCTGTTTCCAATGCAGGCAGCGCATACTTTAGGATGTAGAACTATGACAAGCGTACAAACTGCCGCCCTGCCCCTGAGCATCATCGTGCCGGTGTACAACGCCGCCCCCTGGCTGAACCGCTGCCTGGCGAGCATTGCCGGGCAGACCTTCCGGGATTGGGAATGCCTGCTCATTGACGATGGTTCCACCGACGAAAGCGGTGCCATCTGCGATGCCTGGCAGCAGAAGGACCCCCGCTTTGCGGCGGTGCACCAGAAAAACGCCGGGGTTTCCGCCGCCCGCAACAAGGGCCTTTCTCTGGCCAAAGGCGAACAGATCGCCTTCTGCGATGCGGACGATGTCTTTTCCCCCACGGCTATGGAATACGCCCTGGCCATGCACCGGCAGGCCCCCGAGGCCATGGTCATCTGGGGCTTTACCACCGACCCGGAGCGCTTTGCCCAAAAGCCCGGCGCGCTGGACTTTTCGGTGCTGCCCAAGGCCGCCTTTGACGGGGTTGCCTGGGTGGAGATTCTGTACAACGCGGTGTGGAACCGCCTGTTCGATGCCGAAAAGCTGCGGCAGAAGCAGCTTTTCTTCCGGGATGAGCTGGGCCAGGCCGGGGCCGCCGTCATCTGCGAGGACGGCGAGTTCGTGGCCCGCTATCTGGACCAGTGCGCCCCCGAACGCGGCTGGCAGATCGCCTACTGCCCGGCCCCGCTCTACTATTACGCCCAGGACAACACCACCTCCCTCTCCACCACCGCCACCGGAACCGGCGCGGCGGAGGAAGGCCCCGACCTGCGGGAGGATCTGGCTCAGATCCTGAAGCAGGAATGGGACGGTCTGCTGGCCTACGCCCCCGCCTTTCCGGAGGGCTACTGCCTGGAGACGGACGCCGTGGTGCGCCATTATCTGGCCGCCGCCGCCCAACTGGCCTACCAGTGCAAAGCCGCCCGCAAGCCCATGGACCGCGCCCTGCTGCATCACCCCTGCCTTGCAAATATGCTGGCCTACTGCAAAAAGGCGAAGCTGTATTCCCCTTACTATCTGCCTCTGCGCACCGGCAATTACGCGCTGGCCGCCCGCCTGTGGCTGCTGGACGCCACCGAAAACCGCAGCTTCGGCCGCTGGGACTGGCTGGGCTATTACCTGCTGGGCGGCAAGTGGAAGCGGGCCTGAGCGCCCACGGCAAACGCCTTCTGAAAGGACCCACCATGAACATCCAACTTTTCCCCTGCTCCATCGGCGGCCGCTTGTGCGCCCCGCCCTCCAAAAGCATGGCCCATCGCTCGGTGCTGGCCGCCGCCCTGGCCGAGGGCACCTCGCCGGTGCAGAACCTGGCCCAGAGCCGGGACATTCAGGCCACCCTGGCCGGTGTGGCCCGCCTGGGCGCGAAGATTGCTCCCGCAGATGGCGGTGTGGCCATCACCGGAGCAGGTGCGCCTGCCCGCTGGCGCTTTGACCCCGCCCAGCCTGTGGACTGCGGCGAGAGCGGCAGCACCCTGCGCTTTTTCATTCCGGTGTTCAGCCTGACCGGCGAAACCGTGCGCTTTTGCGGCGGCGGGCGGCTGTTCAGCCGCCCCCAGCAGGTATACGCCGACCTCTTTGCCGCCCGCGGGCTGGCGTTTGCCCAGACCGAGCAGGGCGTCACCTTGAAGGGCGCACTGCCCCCCGGGGACTACACCCTGCCCGGGGACGTTTCCAGCCAGTTCATCACCGGCCTGCTGTACGCCCTGCCCCTGCTGCCCGGCGACAGCACCATCACCCTCACCGGCAAGGTGGAAAGCCGCCCTTACATCGACCTGACCCTCTCGGCCCTGGCCGACTTCGGCGTAACCGCCCGCTGGCTGGACGAGCGCCGTCTGGCCGTGCCCGGCGGCCAGCACTACCGCCCCTGCCCCTACCGGGTGGAGGGCGATTACAGCCAGGCAGCCTTCCCCGCCGTGCTGGGGGCCGTGTGCGGCGGCGTGGCCGTCACCGGCCTGCGGCCGGACTCGCTTCAGGGCGACGCCGCCATTCTGGACATTCTGGCCCGGTGCGGGGCAAACTTCACCCGCACCGGCGATGAAGTGCGCTTTCAGGCGGCCCCCCTGCGGGCCACCGCCATCGACCTGGCCGCCTGCCCGGACCTGGGGCCCATCCTCATGGTGCTGGGCCTGTTCTGCGAAGGCGACACGGTCATCACCAACGCAGGGCGGCTGCGCATCAAAGAAAGCGACCGCATTGCCGCCATGCAGGAGGAGCTGGCCAAATTCGGCGGGCAGGTGCTGGCCAAGGGCGAAACCGTCACGGTCAAGGGCCTGGGCGGGGCGCTGCGTGCCCCCACCCAGCCGTTGAACAGCCACAACGACCATCGGGTGGCCATGGCACTTTCCGTTGCCGCCTGGGCCGCCGGGCTGCCCGCCCTGCTGGAGGACGCGGGGGCCGTGGCCAAGAGCTGGCCGACCTTCTTTGAGGACATGGCCCGGGGCCTGGGCACCCGGTGGCAGGCCCGGGAGGAGTAATCCCCGGCCTATGTGCGTGAAGCTCTGATTTTTACAGCGCACTTCCAAACGTTATTCTTGTTAGAAACGAGGTTTGCATCATGCTGGATACTTCCAAACGTGTGGTGATCGTGGGCCTGGGCCTGCTGGGCGGCCGCTACGCCCTTGGCCTGACCCGGGCCGGCTTTGCCGTGGACGGCATTGACCGCAGCCCGGAGGCGGTGGAGTTTGCCCTGAAGGAGGGCTACATCCAGCGGGGTGCCGCCGAGAACTTTGCCCCCCTGCTGGCTGAGGCCGGTTATGTGGTGCTGGGCCTGTACCCCACCGCCCTGCTGGATTGGCTGAAGCAATATGGCGGCCTACTGCCCGCCGGGTGCCTGGTAACCGACACCTGCGGCGTAAAAACCGGCGTGGTGGACACCGCCCAGGCCCTCATGCCCGAGGGCGTGGAGTTCATCGGCAGCCACCCCATGGCTGGCAAAGAGGTCAGCGGCGTGACCAACGCCCATCTGGTGGATTTTTCCCCCGCCAACTTCATCATTACCCCCACCGAGAAAAACACCGAGGCGGGGCTCACCTTCGCCTGGTCTCTGGCCGAAACGCTCGGCTTCCAGCACATCACCACCCTCACCCCTGCCGAGCACGACCAGATGATCGGCTATGTGAGCCAGCTGACCCACGCCATCGCCGTGAGCCTGATGTGCGCCTCGGACAATGGCCGACTGGCCGAATACACCGGCGATTCCTTCCGGGATCTCACCCGCATCGCCCGCATCAACGCCCAGATGTGGGCCGAGCTGTTTTTGTGGAATCGGGACAACCTGATGAAGGAGATCGACCAGTTTGAGGGGGCGCTCACCCATCTGCGCGCCTGCCTGGAACGCGGCGACCGGGAGGAGCTGGAGGCGATGTTCCGCCTTTCCACCCAGCGCCGAGCCGTATTTGACAAAAAGCAGTAAAAAAGGAGGGCCGTGCCCATGCCCCGTGCGGAAGGCCAGAAGGCCAAACTGCTGGTATTAAAGCAGATTTTTGAGCGAAAAACCGATGAAGAACATATGCTCAGCGTGCCCCAGCTGCTGGACGCGCTGGAAAAGGCGGGTATGCCCGCCGAGCGCAAGAGCATTTACAGCGACATTGACGCCCTGCGCCGGGGCGGCGTGGATGTGGAGCTGGCCCGCGGCCGGGGCGGTGGCTATTATCTGGCCAGCCGCACCTTTGAGCTGCCTGAGCTGAAGCTGTTGGTGGATTCCGTGCAGGCCAGCCAGTTCATCACCAAGAAAAAGAGTGAGGTGCTCATCAAAAAGCTGGAAAGCCTGACCAGCGACTACCAGGCCGGGCAGATGCAGCGGCAGGTGTTCGTTTCCGGCCGGGTGAAAACCATGAACGAGAGCATCTACTACACCGTGGACACCCTGCACAGCGCCATTGCACAGGATCGGCAGGTCACGTTCCAGTATTTGGAGTGGAGCCTGAACAAGAAGAAAATGCCCCGCAAAAACGGCGCGCTGTATCAGGTCAGCCCCTGGGCGCTGGTGTGGAGCGACTCCAAATACTACCTCATCGCCTTCTCCGAGGGGGAGATCCGCCATTACCGGGTGGACAAACTGCGGGAGCCGGCCCTCACCGACCTGCCCCGCGAGGGCAAGGCCCAGTTCCGCGCGCTGGATCTGGGCGCCTACACCAATCAGGTGTTCGGTATGTTCGGCGGCGAGGTGGAAAAGGTCACCCTCCGGTGTGCCAACCGCCTGGTGGGCGTTATGCTGGACCGCTTCGGCACCGGGGTGTTGCTGTCCCCTCAGATGGACGGCGCACACTTTCACCTGACAGTGCCCGTGGCCGTCAGCCCCCAGTTTCTGGGCTGGGTGTGCGGCTTCGGGGATGAGATCGAGGTGCTCAACCCGCCCGCCGTGCGCCAGCAGATGGCCCAACTGGCCGCCGGGCTGACCCAAAAGTACGCAAAACAGGGGTAACGGTGTGTTTCCCCTCTGCGGGTTCCTCCCGTGTTTTCCCGTCCTTTTTGCAAAGCGGCGGGTTTTTTTATGCTTTTTCGGCCTGCCGGCGGGCAAAACTCTTGCACAAGGGCCGTTTTTTCGATAGAATAAAAAATGTATGCGATTTAACAGATGAATTTTCAAAATAGAGGAGTGAACCAACCTTCATGGCAACCATGAGGCAGGAAATCGAGGCGCGGCGGACGTTTGCCATCATCAGCCACCCCGACGCCGGTAAAACCACCCTCACCGAAAAGCTGCTGCTGTACGGTGGGGCCATTCAGCAGGCGGGCAGCGTCAAGGGCAAGCAGAACGCCCGGCACGCCGTCAGCGACTGGATGGAGATCGAAAAGCAGCGCGGCATTTCCGTTACCAGCAGCGTGCTGCAGTTCAATTACGGCGGCAAGTGCGTGAACATTCTGGACACCCCCGGCCACCAGGACTTCTCCGAGGATACCTACCGCACCCTGATGGCGGCCGACTCCGCCGTTATGGTCATCGACGCGGCCAAGGGCGTTGAGGCCCAGACCCGCAAGCTGTTCAAGGTGTGCACCCTGCGGCACATTCCCATCTTCACCTTCATCAACAAGATGGACCGGGAAGCCCGCGACCCCTTTGAGCTGTGCGAGGAGATCGAGAACCTGCTGGGCATTCAGACCTACCCCATGAACTGGCCCATCGGCTGCGGCCGGGACTTCAAAGGCGTATATGACCGGGCCTCCCGCCACATTCTGGCCTTCCAGAGCGAGGGCAAGGCCAACGGCGTGCGCATGGTGGAAAAGATCGAGACCGAACTGGGCGACCCCTCGCTGGACGAGCTGATCACCGCCCCGCTGCACCGCCAGCTGGCCGACGATGTGGAGCTGCTGGACGGCGCCGGCATGGACTTTGACCTGGAAGCGGTGCAGACCGGCAAGCTCAGCCCCGTGTTCTTCGGTTCGGCCCTGACCAACTTCGGCGTGGAGCCCTTCCTGCGGGACTTTTTGCGCCTGACCCCCACTCCGCTGCCCCGCCGGGACATTCTCACCGGGGAGGACGTGGACCCCTGTCGGGAGCAGTTCTCCGGCTTTATCTTCAAGATTCAGGCCAACATGAACAAGGCCCATCGGGACCGCATTGCCTTTATGCGCATCTGCTCGGGCAAGTTCGAGCGCGGCATGGACGTGTACCACGTGCAGCAGGGCAAGAACGTGAAGCTGGCCCAGTCCACCCAGCTGATGGCCCAGGACCGGGCCACCGTGGACACCGCCTATGCGGGCGACATCATCGGCCTGTTTGACCCGGGCATCTTCTCCATCGGCGATACCCTGTGCACCGGCAAGACCCATGTGCAGTTCGCCGGCATTCCCACCTTCGCCCCCGAGCACTTTGCCCGGGTAAGCCAGGTGGACACCATGAAGCGCAAGCAGTTCGTGAAGGGCATGGAGCAGATCGCCCAGGAGGGCGCCATCCAGATCTTCCGCGACCTGGGCGGCGGCATGGAAGAGGTGATCGTGGGCGTTGTGGGCGTTCTTCAGTTCGAGGTGCTGGAGTACCGGCTGAACACCGAGTATAAGGTGGACATCCGGATGCAGGAACTGCCCTACGAGCACATCCGCTGGATCGAGAACGACCCGGACGAACTGAACCCCAAGGATCTGGACCTGACCAGCGACACCCGCTGCATCGAGGACCTGAAGGGCAACCATCTGCTGCTGTTCGCCAGCGAATGGAGCATCAACTGGGCCCAGCAGCACAACGAGGCGCTGCGCCTGAGCGAGTTCGGCAACCTGTAAGTAAAACGCCTGCGGGTCGTTCCCCCAATCAGTGGGGAGCGGCCCGTTTTTTTGCCGCGGCGGCCGGCGGCAGAACGCCGCCGTTCCGTTTTCGCCGTTTTTTCACAACTGTGCCATTTCTTTTTCACCGGTGCAGCGTATATTTAAAGCATCGAAGGAAGCAGCAGGGCGCTGGGCAAGCAGCGCCCCCCAAGGCCGCAGGCCGCGCCTCCTTCGCACCCGGGGTGTGGGAGCCCCGGGCAGGCGATTCGGATCGTTCCCTCACATCCGAACCGCTGAACCCCATCGCTTTTTCATCTTTTTCTCCTCTTTTTTACCAAAACGTGTGTGCAAAAGCACGGGCCTGACCACTCTTCCAAACAACCGGAAGAAGGTCAGGCCCGTGCTTTTTTCGGTTTTATTGGGTGCCTCTTACACCAGCGTGCCGTTCGGGGCCACGCCGATGGCAAACTCCACCGTGATGGCCACCAGCACCACCAGCAGCGAAATGATAAACCCGTGCAGCATGGGCTTGATGCCGGACTTTTTCATCTCGGCAAAGCTGGTGTTCAGGCCAATGGCGGCCAACGCCATCACCATCAAAAACTTGCTCACGGTTTTCAGCCCCGCCGCCAGCGCTGCGGGCACCAGCCCGGCGCTGCTGAGCAGCGACATCGCCACAAAGAAGGGAATGAACCAGGGGAACACCGCCTTCATGTTCACCTTGACCTGGCCCTCGGCGGCCTGCTTTTTCTTCAGGTGGGCGCTGATGAGGGCAAACACCAGCACCGTGGGAATGATGGCCAGGGTGCGGGTCAGCTTCACCATGGTGGCAAAGTCGCCGGCCTTTTCGCTGAAGGCATAGCCCGCCGCCACCACACTGGAGGTATCGTTCACCGCCGTGCCGGCCCACAGGCCATAGGCTGCGTCCGAAAGGCCCAGCGCCCGGCCCATGATGGGAAACAGCACGATCATGGCCATATCAAACAAAAAGGTGGCGGACATACCGTAGGCAACGTCCAGGTCGGTGGCCTCGATGACCGGGGCAATGGCCGCAATGGCCGAACCGCCGCAGATGCCGGTGCCCGCCGAGATCAGGTTGCTCATCTTCCAGTTCAGGCCCAGCGCCTTGCCCACAAAGTAGCCCACCCCGAAGCAGGTGGCCAGAGTGAACACCATCACCGTCAGCGAAAAACGGCCCACCTTCAGCACAGTGGTGATGTTCAGGCTGGCGCCCAGCAGCACAATGGCCACCTTCAGCAGCTTTTTGGAGGTAAACTTGATGCCCGAGGCCGTAACGGCGTTGGGCTTGTAGAACGAATTGATGAACATACCGATGAACAGCGCAATGACCGACGCGCCGATGAAGTGCACACCGGCGGCCTGCTCCAGATTTTCCAGCAGCTTGGCCACGGCCGCAATGGCCAGCGCCATCAGGCAGCCCGGCAGCATTTTTTGAATGGTTTTCATGGGGGTTCTCCTCACCTGCCCCGGCCTTGACCGAGGGCTTCCGTTTCTTTTCCGGGCCCGCGGCCCGAACACAGCTCTTGCATTATACGCCCTTTTTATAATAAAATAAAATTATTGTTTGGAATGATTTAATTCCATATTTTTATCAGTTCATATGGCAAGGAGCACCGAAGTGGAACGCAAACTGGAGACCTTTTTGACCCTGTGCGAAACCCTGAATTACCGCCGGGCCGCCGAGCGGCTGCATCTGACCCAGCCCGCCGTCACCAAGCAGATTCAGGCGCTGGAGGCCGAGTACGGCGCGGTGCTGTTCCGGTACGACGGCCGCCGCCTGCACAAAACCTCCAAGGGGGAATTGCTGGAGCTGCACGCCATTGCCCAGCGCTACAACCACCAGAAGCTGCTGCAGGCCATGCAGGCCGCCCCGCCGGTGGCCCTGCGCATCGGGGCCACCAAAACCATCGGCGACTACATTTTAGGCCCGGCCATCCGCCGGTTTTTGGATGCACCCGACCACCAGCTGCAATTTCTGGTGGACAACACCGCCGCCCTGCTGCGCCGGCTGGAGCAGGGCGAGCTGGACTTTGTGGTGCTGGAGGGTGTGTTCAACAAGGCCCGGTACGACAGTTTTCTGCTGCGCAATGAGCCGTACATCGGCATCTGCCCGCCGGGCCACCCGCTGGACGGGCAGACCGTATCCCCCGAGGCGCTGCTGGGCCAGCGGCTCATCCTGCGGGAGGAAGGCTCCGGTACGCGGGACCTGCTGGAGCGGTCGCTGGCCCAGTGCGGCTACACCGTGGGGGCCTTTTCCGGCACCGTGTGCGTCAGCAGCTTCAAAATCATCCGGGAGTTGGTGTGCGCCGGGTACGGCATCAGCTTTGTGTACGCTGCCGTGGCGGCCGACCCGCCTGCGCCGGGGCGTTTTTTCTGCCCGCCCCTCACCGGCAGCCACGAGCTGAACGCCGTCTGGCTGAAGGGCACCGACGCCGGGGCCCTTGCCCGGGCGTTTGCGGCGGGGTTATAATCAAGCCGGCAAAAAGGGCCGCTGCCTATGGCAGCGGCCCTTTTGCAATGCATAAGTTTTTTTCAAAGAATCGCTTATTTCACAAGGCTCAGCGCGGCCTCATCGGCTACCAGCGTCACATCCGGGTGCATCTGCAGGATGGAAGCGGGCACCTGGGGGGTCACCGGGCCAAAGAAGGCTTCCTTCACAATGGGGGCCTTTTCGGCGCCGCTGGCCACCAGAACCACCTTGCGGGCTGCCATAATGGTGCCGATGCCCATGGTCACGGCCTTGCGGGGCACCTCGTCCCGGCTGGCAAAGAAGCGCTGGTTGGCCTCAATGGTCCGCTCCGCCAGGTCCACCACATGGGTGCCCGTGGGGAAATGGTCACAGGGCTCGTTGAAGCCGATGTGGCCGTCGTGGCCGATGCCCAGCAGCTGCAGGTCCACACCGCCCAGGCTGCGGATCAGCGCATCGTAGCGCGCGCACTCGGCGTTCATGTCCTCGGCCATGCCGTTGGGCAGGTTGGAGGCGCCCTCGGGCAGGTTCACATGGTCAAACAGATTGTGGTGCATGAAGTAGTAATAGCTCTGGTCGTTCTCCCGGGGCAGGCCCAGGTATTCATCCAGGTTCACCGTGCGCACACGGGAAAAATCCACATCGCCCTTTTTATACCAATCCACCAGCTTCATATACGCGCCCACCGGGCTGGAACCGGTGGCCAGGCCCAGCACGCAGTCCGGCTTCAGAATGATCTGGGCCGAAATGAGGTTGGCGGTCTTGCGGCTCATATCCGCATAGTCTTTGGTGCGAAGGATCTTCAGCATACTTGTCGCTCCTTTTGCTTCGGTTTCAGGGCAGGCCGCCGGCCGGCGGCTGTATACCCTGCCGATTTCTATCTTTCATTGTAGAAAACTTTTTCCGGTTTGTATATGCCCGTTCTCTACCTTTTTTTGCACAAAAAGGTTTCGCACAAGGGAATTTCACTGTGTGTCCATTTCTGTGCAAATGAAAAAGCGAAACGCCGCCTGCCGCGTTTGGAAAGCAGTTTCTCTTTCCGCGCAGCAAACAGCGTTCCGCCATTCTTTTTGTAGCTTGCTTCAGGTGATCTTCAGCGCCCGCTGGGCCCGGTACACAATGTACTGAAACAGCCCCACCACCAGCCACAGCTGGATGAACACATAGTTCGGCAGGTTTTTCAGGCGGAATTTGGGCTTCTCGATCTTTCCGATGACCTTCAGCGCCTCCTGAAAGCCCTGGCCATAGTAGCCGCCGAAGCCCCGCAGCCGGAACATGACCACCTTCATCAGGTAGCCCAGCACCAGAAACGGCAGGTTGAGCAGCAGCATCAGCAGCGGCAGGTTCTTATAGGGCAGCAGAATGCTGTTGCGGCCGCTTTGAATGCTCTTGAAGGGATTGTAGCGCACCGCGCCGGTGGTGGCCCCGGCAATGTGGTAGCAGCGGGCCGTGGGGCAGTACACATTTTTATATCCCAGGCTGTTGGCCCGCCAGCTGATGTCCACATCCTCAAAATAGGCAAAGAAGTTTTCGTCAAACAGGCCGATCTCGTCCAGAATGGACTTGCGGTACAGCGCCGCGCCGCCGCAGGCCGAGAACACCCGCCCGGGCTTGAGGTAGCGCTGCCAGCGCAGGCCGTCGCCCCGCTTGCAGGCAAAGCCCAGCAGGGTCACATAGTCGCCCGCGTCGTCGGCCAGCTCCCGCTCAAAGTGGCGGATCATCAGGCTGGACACGCCGAAGATCTTGGGGTCCTGCTCGGCGGCGGCGATCAGGTTCTCCAGCCAGTCCGGCTCGGCAAAGGCATCGTTGTTGAACAGAGCCACATACTCGCCCTTTGCCATGCGGATGCCCTGATTCACCGCGTAGGAAAAGCCGGTGTTCGCCTTATTCTCAATGAGAATGTACCCTGGCCGCCCCTGATAACTGCGGGCAATTTCCAGGCTTTCGTCGGTGGAGCCATTGTCCACCACAATGAGTTCAAAATCCTGCATGGTCTGGGCCCAGACAGACTCGATGGAGTCCTTCAGCCAGCCCGCCCCATTCAGGTTCGGGATCACAACGGTCGCTTTCATCTGCGGCGCTCCTTTTTCTATCGCATTACGGCGGCAGGGCCGGTTTTTACACCAGATAGGGCTGGTACAGGTATACATCGTCCGCCTTCACAAAGCCTTCCATGTACACGCCCTCGTCCCGGTATTCCTCCACATTCACCCGGCCCCGGGTGCGGATGGCCTCGGCCAGGCCCAGCTTGTCGTAGGGCAGCACCATTTTTATGGGGCGTACCCGGTGGGCCAGGGCCTTATCCAGCGCGGCCAGCAGGCCGGGCAGACCCGCGCCGGTTTTGGCGCTGGTCAGCAGCACGGCCGGGTCAAAGGGCACCGCGCCGGGCTTGTCGCACTTGTTGTACACCACCAGCTGGGGAATTTCATCGCAGTCCAGGCTGCCCAGTACCTGATCGGTGACGGCCAGCTGCTCCTCCCGGTGGGGGTCGGTGGCGTCCGCCACCTTCACAATCACGTCCGCGTAGGCGGCCTCCTCCAGCGTACTCTTGAAGGCCTCCACCAGATGGTGGGGCAGGCGGCTCACAAAGCCAACGGTGTCCACCAGAATCACCCCAAGCCCGCTGGGCAGGGTCAGCTTGCGGGCGGTGGGGTCCAGCGTGGCAAACAACATATCCGCCTCGGCCACCTGACCCTCGCCGCACAGGGCGTTCATCAGGCTGGATTTGCCCACGTTGGTGTAGCCCACCAGCGCCACCACGGGGGTGCCGCTCTTCTGGCGGGCGCGGCGGTTTTCGCCCCGGCGCTTTTCCATCTCGGCCAGGCGGGCCTCCAGAGCCTCCACCCGGCGGTGCACATACCGGCGGTCCAGCTCCAGCTGGCTCTCGCCCGCGCCGCGCCGGGCACCGCCGCCGCCCGCGCCGCCGCCGCCCTGGCGGCTGAGGGCCTCGCCCAGGCCCTGAAGCCGGGGCAGCCGGTAGCGCAGAAGGGCCAGCTCGGTCTGCAGCTTGCCCTCGTTGGTCACGGCCCGGCTGCGGAAGATCTCCAGAATCAGCATGGTGCGGTCCATCACCTCAACCCCCAGGGCTTCGGTCAGGTTGCGCAGCTGGCTGCCGGTCAGCTCGCCGTCAAAAATAGCGGCGGCCGCCTCCAGATTGTGGCAGTAGAGGGCCGCCTCGGCCAGCTTGCCCTCGCCCAGCACGGTGCCGGCCTCTGGCGCGGCGCGCTTTTGCACCAGCTGGGCCACCGGCTCCATGTTGTTGGCCTCGGCCAGGGCGCTCAGCTCCTCCATGCTCCGGTCCGGGTCAAATTTGCCCAGGTCCAGCCCAAGCAGCAGCACCTTTTTCGGGGGCTGCTGTTCGGCATTCAAATACAATTCGCTCATAACGTTCCCTTTCCCTGCCGCCGGGCCGCAGCCGTTTGGGGCGGGCCGGGCGGCGTTCATCAACCGGGGCGGGCCGGGCCGCTCCGGATCGAAAAATCAAGTCAGATGGGTTTCAGCGTGGCGCATGCGGGCCACCCCCTTTTTCATCGGCCCAACCTCGGAAGGCCGTATTTTTTATTATACCCGTACTCACCGCCCCGCGGCAAGCAAAACCCTCCGATTTTGCAAAAAAGCAGCGGCCGGGTGCATGGTTTTCTTCCGTTTGGGGATACTAACGCCGAAAACAGCCCGATTTTCGTTCAGGAGGTCTGCCCCATGAAGCTTACACCGCAGCAATACAAACCCATGGTCAAGGCGGCTTCGCCCCCTTCTCCCCTCTGGAAGGACTGCCTCTGGGCCTTTTTTGTGGGCGGGGCCATCTGCCTGCTGGGCGAGGGGCTGCGGCAGGCCTATCTGGCCCAAGGCTTTCCCCTCACCGACGCCGGCACCCTCACCAGCGTGACCCTCATTGCCCTGTCGGGGCTGTTCACCGGGCTGGGGCTGTACCAGAAACTGGCGGCCAAGGCCGGAGCCGGCACGCTGGTGCCCATCACCGGGTTCGCCAATGCGGTGGTCAGCCCCGCCATCGAGTTCAAGGAAGAGGGCTTCATCACCGGCGTGGGGGCCAAGCTGTTTCTCATTGCCGGGCCGGTGATCGTGTACGGCGTGGCCGCCAGCAGCCTGTGGGGGCTGGTGTGGTATGTGCTTCGCCCCTGGGTGGGCTGAGGCCGGGAAAGGAGCGTGAGCGCCATGCCCCAGCGCAGAGGCGATGTAATTTTGTTTGACCGGCCGCCGGCGGTGGATGCCTGGGCCGCCGTGGGCGGCAAAAAGGAGGGCGAAGGCCCCCTTGCCGCCGGGTTCGACCTGTTGTTTGAGGACAACCGCCTTGGCCAGCCCACCTGGGAAAAGGCAGAGAGCGAGCTGCAGCTCCAGTGCATGAACCAGCTGCTGCGCCGGGCCGGGCTTGCGCCGGACGCGCTGAGTCTGGTGTTCGGCGGCGACCTGCAATGCCAGTGCACCGCCAGCCATTACGCCATGCGCCAGCTGGATGTGCCCTTTGCCGGGCTGTACGGGGCGTGCAGCACCATGGCCGAGGGGCTGGCGCTGGCGGCCTGCTTTGCGGCCTGCGGCCTGGCCGACCGGGCGGCGGCCCTGACCAGCAGCCATTTCTGCACGGCCGAGCGGCAGTACCGCACCCCGCTGACCTACGGCGGCAAGCGCACCCCCACCGCCCAATGGACGGCCACCGCCGCCGGGGCGGTGCTGCTCACCCCCACCGGCAGAGGGCCGCAGGTAGGCGCGGTGTGCTTTGGCCGGGTGCGCGATTTTGACGTGACCGATATCAACAACATGGGGGCCGCCATGGCCCCGGCCGCCGCCGAAACGCTGTTGCGCTTTTTTGCCCGAAGCGGCCGCCGCCCGGAGGACTACGATGCCATTTATACCGGCGACCTGGGCTTTGTGGGCAGCCGCCTGCTGCTGGAGATCCTACAGGCGGAGGGCCTACCCCTGCAAAACCATCAGGACTGCGGCCTGCTTCTCTATGACCGGGCCCGCCAGCAGGTGAAGGCCGGCGGCAGTGGGGCCGGGTGCAGCGCCGCCGTGCTGGCGGCCCACATTCTGCCGGGGCTGGCCAAGGGGCAGCTGCGCCGGGTTCTGCTGCTCTCCACCGGGGCGCTGATGAGCCAGACGACCTTTTTGCAGGGCGAAAGCATTCCGGGCATCGCCCATCTTGTGGAGCTTCTCGCGCCGGATGGGCCTGTGTAACGCCGCCCGCCGCGGCAAAGGAGGAATGGCATGAACTATTTCTGGGCATTCTGTGTGGGCGGGGCCTTGTGCGTGGCGGGGCAGCTGCTCATTGACCTGACCAAGCTGACCCCGGCCCGCATTCTGGTGGCCTTTGTGGTGGCCGGGGTGGTGCTCAGCGCTCTGGGCTGGTACGCCCCGCTGGCCGAATTTGCCGGGGCCGGGGCCACGGTGCCGCTGCTGGGGTTCGGTCACCTGCTGGCCCAGGGCGTTGTGAACGCGGTGAACAAAAGCGGCCTGCTGGGGGTGCTCACCGGCGGGCTGACCGCCGCCGCGGGCGGCATCTGCGCCAGCCTGCTGGCGGGGCTGCTTGCCGCCCTCGTGGCCAAAAGCCGGGACCAGAACTGAGCCCGGCTTTTGCAGGCGCACTCCGCCCGGTCGGGCTTCTGCCCTGCGGCGAGGCGCCCTCTCACATGAATTTCACCGTTCATCACACTTTTTCTCTTTTTTATCCGGGCCGGGTTTCTTGTTCGGCCCCCCGGCGCATGGTATAATGAAGGCAGCAACCAGCAGGCGGTACACCTCCGTGTGTGCCGCCTGTTTCCGGGCTGTACACCTCTGCCCCAATTCTTGATAAAAAAGGAGCCATGCCCCGTGAAACAACCGGCCAAAAGCACCCCGTTTGTGTACCTATGCCCCCAGTGCGGCGAGCTGCTGTACTACCGCCTGCGCGCCCGCGACACCCAGTACGGCGCGCCGCTGCGCCCCTGCCCCCACTGCGGGGCCATCTATTTTGACCCCTCGTACCGGGAACCGGCCCTGGAAAAGCGCCCCCGCCTGCCGCTTTTGCCCGGCACCGTGTGGGGCGGGCTGCTTTTAGGGCTGGCGTTTTTGCTTGGGGCGGCCTTCCTGCCCCAAAAGCTGGAGCTGGCCGTGATGGGCGTGCTGTTCTTCGGCGCTTCCCTCTGGTACGCGGTGGACTGGCGGCGCACCGCCCCCCAGCGCCAGGCTGATTTTGAACGGGAGCAGGCCGAAAGCCGCCGGCGCCTGCAGGACGCCGCCTACCGCCGCGCCCTGCGCGAACACGGCGTCAAGCTGCCCGAAGAGAAATCGGCCGACTGATTGCCCGCCCTTGAACCACAGGAGGTATCCCATTGAAACGTTCTCTGCTTTGTGCCGCGGCCTGCCTTGCGGCGGCGGTGCTGCTCACCGGCTGCCAGGGGGCAGCGTCTTCCTCCGCTTCCGCCTCGTCGGAGGCTGAGATCAACCAAGAAATGCCCGATTACAGCCTGGGCCTCACCGATGAGGGCCTGTTTGACGGGGTGGACGTGACCGCCTGCGTCACCCTGCCGGATTACCGGCAGGTTCCTTCCGGCGAGGCCTTCACCACCGTCTCTGAAGAGGATCTGCAGGCCGCCATCGACCAGTTCATGTCCAGCTATGCCACCGACACCCAGATCACTGACCGGGCGGTGGAGGACGGTGACACCGTGAACCTGACCTACACCGGCTCCATCGACGGGCAGGTGTTTGAGGGCGGCAGCGCCGAGAATCAGGATTACACCGCCGGAAGCGACGAGCTGATCGACGATTTTCTCACCCAGATCATCGGGGCCATGCCCGGCGATACCGTGAAGGTGCAGGTGACCTTTCCCGACCCCTATACCCCCAACACAGACCTGAGCGGCAAGCAAGCCGTGTTTGACACCACCATCCACTACATTCATGGCGATGCCCAGCCCCCCGAGCTGACCGAGGACTTCGTGACCAACTACCTGAGCTATTATTACGGCTACACCAGCGTGGAGGATATGCGCCAAAAGATCAGCGCCCAGCTGCTGGAAGAGCAGAAGTACAATTATGTGCTGGACTGGCTGTACGACAACTGCACCTTCCAGCCGGTGCCCGAGCAGCTGGTGCAGGATCAGCTGACCATTCTGGACACCGAACTGGCCAACGCCGCCAACGGCTACGGCATTACGCTGGACGAACTGGCCGCCAAGTATGGGGCAGACAGTGTGGACGCCCTGAAAGAGGCCCATCGGCCCCGGCTGGAGAACATGATCCGGCAAAACCTGATGTGCCAGGCCCTGGCCCAGGACGCCGGCATCACCGTGGATCAGGACGCCGTGGACGAATACTTTGCCCAGCAGGGCGTGAACGACTGCACGGCCCTGATGAAGAGCTACGGCAAGGGGTACATTTATCAGGGTGTGCGCACCGAGCTGGTGGCCCAGTACCTGATGGAGCACGTGGCGGCAGAATGACCGCGCTGCCCCTAAAAAATCAATAAAAAAGCGTACAGGAACGTATCTTGATGATAAACGCCCGCGCATCTTGGGTCTGGCCATCCGGCAGATGAAGATGCGCGGGCGTGTTGTTTTTTCTAATTTGATAAATAGAATTGTTTTCGTTTTTATGATAGACTGAGAAGAAGTAACGAGACAGTTTATTCCCTACTGTCTGCATGGGGTTCGTTACAGAATAACTGCATTATAGGAAAAGGAAACGAAAAATGACTGATGATAAGGCAGAGGTGTTACGTCAAGTAGCAATTTTGTTGCACAACAAAAATTTTGTTTTGGCAGAAAAAATGGTAAACGAAAAATATCCATTTACCCCCATCGAATCCAGCGGAAGAAACTATACCGTTAAGCAAATGGTAACACAATTTTTCAATGATGGATTTATTGACCGATATTCCGGAAAGCGATTGGTAAACCCCGGCATTTTGCGTATCATGTCAGAAATGCTTCCGGAGGCTTTTCCATATCAAGCACATTGGAAAACAGATGAATGCCATATGGCATATTGGGATTTGCAGCCCACGGTCGATCATATTTATCCCGTCTCGTTAGGTGGAAAAGATACGTCAGAAAATTGGGCTACCACTTCGATGGTAAATAACTCGATTAAAAATAATTTTACTCTTGAACAGCTTGGTTGGACACTCAAGGATAAAGGAGATATTCAAAATTGGGATGGCTTATCAAAAATATTTCTTGAAATCGTTGAGCAAGATAAATCATTGCTCCGCATTAGCCGAATAAAAAGCTATTACACTGCAACAAAGGAAGTTATGGAAAAGCTTCTCTTATAACAGTTGTACTTCTAATAAAAGCGCATAACCAGATTCCCCTCTCAGCCGTCCAGGCGAATAGAACCCAACTCTCCCCCGCCCTGCTTCCCCCATAAAAAGGCCCGCCGCCCCACGGCCCGCCGGTAAAAAGCCACGCAAAAAAGCCCAGGGCCACTCCCTTACGGGAATGACCCTGGGCCTTATTGGTTTTGGTTCAGCGCCTTATGCAGCGGAACATTCCGTCACAGCAGGAAGCTGGCCAGACGGGCGCCGCCCAGCTCGCTGGGATCGGCCTCCAGGAACAGCTCGCTGTAGCCGGGCACGCCGGTGTAGGTCACAGGGGCCTCGGGGTGTGCCTCGTTGTAGGCTTCGCTGTACTGCTTGATGCCTTCCAGATGACGGCCGCAGCGCTCCTCGATGGGATGGCCCACACCGCTGAAGGGTGCGCCGGTGATCTGGTTCCAGGGCACGTACAGCATACCCAGCTTCTCGCTCAGGTCATAGCACTTGTCCTGGCCGCCCAGCACCTGGGCGATGGTGGTGGCGCCGCGCAGACGGCCCTGAGAGGCGTTGGCGGTCTCCATCAGGATGGCCACGTTGATGTCGCTGTTGTCGCCCCATTCACGGTGAGTCAGACCGTGGAAGTTGGTGGGAGACTGCTCCAGGCTCATCTGCATACCTTCCATCAGCAGGTTCATGCAGCCCACGGAGGCCACATCCATGCTGTTCTGGTGAGCAACGGTCGCGTCGATAACGGGGTACTCGGGGCTGGCCTCATGCAGGTCAAAGCCGATGTTCACGCCCTCGTTGCGAATCAGCTCCATGATACCGTAGGCCTCTTTCTCGGTGGTGTTGCCATCGGGACGGCCGGGGTAAGAACGGTTGATGTTGCGGGTCTCAGAGCCGGACAGCTGCTGGCCGGAGGGATAGTGAACGTACACGTCGGGATCGGGCCACTGATCCACAGGGTTGGTGGCGCGGCTGCCGTAGCGGAAGGTGCGCTCACCGCTCTTGGTGGTCAGGGTGAAGTACTGAATGTTGCCCTCACCGGGGTCGTTGTGGGTCATGGCGCTGTGGTTGGCGTAGGGCAGAACGTACACGGTGCCCTCTTCCACAACGGCATTCTCAATGAAGGTGAATGCGGACATATAGCCGGAAACCTCGTTGGCATGGGTGCCGCCCAGGATCAGCATCTTGCCGCCTTCTTTTTTGCCCTGCAGAACGTACACAGGAGTGTCCGCGTTGGTGCCTTTCACGCCTTCGAACCAATCGGAGAGCATTTTCACCTCAGTGACACTGGGGCCCCGCTCGGGGAGGGGCACATTGCGGGCTGCCAGGAAGCTGGACGCAGAGGCCGCCATAACGGCCACGGACAGCGCCAGGCAGACGACCGCAGAGATCATCTTTTTCGACTTATCCATTCTCAACAGCCCTCCTTTACTTAATCATCAGCAGGCGAAGCACGAGAGGGATCAGCACCAGAGCAGCGTTCAGCTGCATGCAGATGGTATCCTTCACGGAGAGCTTTTCGTCCGCATTCTTCTCGGGAACGAACAGGTTCCAACCGACCACGATCAGCACCAGGGCAACGATCCCGCGATAAATCAAAGTCAACATCGTTGGTTCGCTCCTTTCTTAGGTGAAGATGATGAAGGGTTCAAGCACATTGGCGCCCAGGATGAAGAGGATGCCCCAGACGATGATCATCAGGCAGGGCACAAAGCACTTCTTCAGGACGGGAGTGTACTTCTCCAGGCCAACGACCTGAGCGGCGAAGATGCCGGCCAGAGCGGTGGGAGGCATCATGTCGCCCAGAGAGGCGATCAGGGACAGGGCAGCCGCCACGATGATCTCTTCCTTGTTCAGGAAGGCCAGCAGGAAGGGCACGCCCAGAACGCTGGCGGAACCGAAGGAAGACACGGCGCCGAACAGAGGCATGGACACGGCCATAGCCACGTACAGGGCCCAGCCGGGCAGGCTCAGGCAGCTGGTAACGATCAGGCCACGAACACCGGTCAGGGTCATGATCTGGATGAACATACCAACGCCCATCAGGATGCCCATAACGGGCAGCACGCTGTTGATGGAGTCCTTCGCGACCTTCGGCAGGTTCACCTTGTAGCCGGTGAAGCAGCCAACGATGGCGCTGATGAGGAACACCAGAGGCATGCCGATGGAGAAAGCGGAAACCATCTTGCTGACCACCATCAGGATGATGGCAACGATGATGGGAATGTACACGCGGAAACCGAACTTCTTGCGGCTCGCAGTGTTCAGCTTGTTCTTCACAGCCTCGTAGTCCATCTTCTTGACGTACTTGTAAGCGAACATCAGCACGAAGACGAAGGCCAGGGGGAAGGTCAGCAGAGCCAGAGGCAGCTCAAAGCCGCTGTAAGGGATGTCGATGCCGGCGCCAATGATCATGGCGGGCAGGTTGGTGGGAGGTGCGATCATGCCCAGAATGCCGCCCATCGCCAGGATGGAAGCGGTCTCCAGTGCGGGCACGCCCATCATCATCAGCACGGGGGCCATGATGGAGCCGGCGCTCAGCACGGAAGCGGTGGAGGAGCCGGTGATCATTCCGGGGAACATCACGATGATCATGATGAGGCACAGCATCAGGGCGGGCAGCTTGTGGAACTTCTCGATGATGACCGAGGCCACAGCGTCCAGAGCGCCGGAAGCCTCGATGACCTTCATGAAGACCATGGCGGTGGAGATGACCAGGATGGTGTCCACATAGGAGAACATGCCTTCAACGAGATGACGCAGTGCATCCATAAGCGTCAGATCCAGGCCGCCAATGAAGCCGCCAACGATCACGCCGCTGATGGAAGAAAGAACCATCGACAGGCTGACCGGCAGCTTGCAGGCGAAGCATCCAACCAGGAACACACCGAGCATGACGATGAAGGTAATAAGTTCAATGCTCATTAGAATACCTCCATAAATCGTTAATTATTCGGCTTGTTGCGTACAAAAAGGGCCGCCGGAACACGCCAGGCGCGGGTTTCGGCGGCCCTTAATCCATTAAAAACAGATTTGCGGGCGCGCCCTTCTTACTTGAAGGCAGCGGGCAGAACGGTGGTCACATCGCTGATGCTGTTGATGGAATCCATGGGGATGCCATTCTCAGCGCACAGACCGCTCATCAGACCGTCGGAATCGCCGGCGGCAACCACGATGGCGTAGTCAGCCTTCTCGAAGCAGGGAGCGATGAACTTATCGGACAGGTCGCCGCGGCGAGCCTCACCACCGGTGTGCATCACGATGATGCTCAGGCCCTTTTCCTTCGCGCCGTCCAGCAGCTCGGTCAGACGAGCCAGCTCGCCGTCGGCATCAATGCCCGCAGCGCCCAGGCCCTTGGAAGAGCCGCCGGCAACCACGATCAGGGTCTTGGCGTCGCCCAGGTCAGCGCTGGTGGCCAGGTTGTTCACGGTGTAATCCATGCCCAGCTTGCCCATCACGGTGCCGATCATCTGGTAGTCAGCACTCTGGCCGCCGCTGGTCAGCAGAATGGGAGACTCAGCAAAGGCCTCCTTCAGGCCTTCCACCGCAGCGGTGGAACCGGCAGCATCGCTGGAAGCAGCAGCGCTGCTGGAGCTGGAGCTGGAGCCGCCGCAGGCAGCCATGGTCAAAGCCAGCGCGAGAGCCAGCGCCGCAGCAATGATCTTCTTTTTCATTGTGGTTTTCTCCTCTCAACATTTCATGTGTCTTTTCACAGCGTATTCCCATCCGCGCAGCGGATATGGTAAAACTATGAAATCTTCATGAAAAAATTATAACAAATTCAAACAAGTTCGTCTATTTCTTCTCTTATTTTTATTCAACTTTATCATTTAAGCCGTTTTTTGTTGAATATCAACTATAAGAAAAGTCAAAGCTCATGCAACTTCACGGAAGTAAAGAAGCCGAACCAGTTCACCCCCTCTGCGCAAAAGGCCGCCCGGCCCAAAGCGAGGGTCGAGCGGCCTTTTCTGGCAGAGAGTTTTTGGGGGTTCAAGGCAGCACGCAGGCCGCCCGAACAGCCGCTGCCTTAGTAAGCCAGAGCCTTGCCGTCACGGCGAGGATCCGCGCCGCCGCGCAGGGTGCCATCCTTGCCGATGGAAATGCCCTGCACGCCGCCGAAGAACAGCTGCCAAGCGCCCTTATCGGTCACTTCGTGGCCCATAGCCTGCAGCTGAGCAATGGCCTCAGCGGAGGGAGCGTCCACACCGTCGGACTCATAGCACACGTTGTTCTGGGCGTTGTCGTAGATACGGGCGCAGTCAATGGCTTCCTGGATGTCCATGCCGTAGTCGATCATGCGCTGGATGACCTGCGCGATGGTGGGGAAGATACGGGTGGCTCCGGGGCTGCCGATGGTCAGGAAGGGAGAGCCGTCGGGGTACAGAACGATGGAGGGGCTCATGCTGGACAGGGGGCGCTTGCCGCCCTCGGCGCAGTTGACGCTCTCGGGGTTGGCGGAGAAGTCGTCCATCTCGTCGTTCATGATGAAGCCGTAGCCGGGAACGGCGATCTTGGAGCCGAAACCATAGTTGATGGTCTGGGTGCAGGCCACCATGTTGCCCCACTGGTCCACAACGGAGAAGGAAGTGGTGGCGTAGTGCTCCAGCTCTTCCGCGTCAACGGCGGTGTAGGTGCCACTCTGATCGGTGATCTGAGCGTAACGGCTGGCCGCGTAATCCTTGCTGGTCAGCTGGGCCAGAGGCACTTCGGCGAAGTCGGTGTCGGCCATGTACTGGGCACGGTCGGCGAAGGCGATCTTGAAGGCCTCGGAGAAGCGATGGATGTAGTCGGCCGAGTTGACCTCGGTGTTGGCCATATCGAAGTTCTCCAGGATGTTCAGGATCTCAATCAGATGGGTGCCGCCGGAGGATGCCGGGGGCAGAGAATAGATGGTGTAGTCACGGTAGGTGGAGCTGACCGGCTCACGAACCTTGACCTCGTAGTTGGCCAGGTCTTCCATGGTCAGCACGCCGCCCTCGGCCTGCACCGCGTCCACCATGGCCTGGGCCATGTCGCCGGTGTAGAACGCGTCACGGCCGCCGTCCGCGATGGCCTGCAGAGCAGTGGCCAGATCGGGGTTGGTCAGGGTGTCGCCCACTTCGTAGGGCATACCATCGTTCAGGTACAGGCTGCCAACTTCGCCCATGGCAGCCAGACCGGCGTACTCGCTTTCCAGCTCCTCCTTGAAGGTAGCGGTCACGAGATAGCCGTTGTTGGCCAGGTCAATGGCGGGCTGGAAGATCTGCTGACGGGTCACGGCATCGGAGCCGTAGTTCTCCAGCAGGTACTCCATGCCGGCAACCTCGCCGGGGGTCGCAACGGACAGGCCGCCGATGCTGCTCATGGTGCCCAGCTTCTGGCCGTCCTTCTCGAACTGCTTCATCTCGCCGGCCTCGTCCAGCCAAATCTGGGCGTTGGCCGCAGCGGGAGCGATCTCGCGGAAGTCGATGACCTCCACCTCTTTGGTCTCGGCGTTGTAGATGGTCATGAAGCCGCCGCCGCCCAGGCCGGAGAAGTAGGGCTCAACCACACCCAGGGTGTAGGCCACAGCCGCCGCTGCATCGAAGGCGTTGCCGCCCTCCTGCAGGATCTCCAGGCCGGCCTTGCTGGCGTACCAGCTGCAGGCCGCCACAGCACCGGTCTTACCGGTGGCATCACGGTCGTCCTTCTTCTTCTGAAGGTTCTCGTCGTAGGGGAGCCAGACTTCCTCTTCGTTCGAAGACCCAGCGGAAGAAGAGGCCGCCTCACTGCTGGCAGAGGACGAGGCGCTCTGGCCGCAGCCGGCCACAGACAGCCCCATTACCAATGCCATAAGCAGGGCAATGTACTTTTTCATCTTGTTTCCTCCTTTGTTGATGAGGTTCCGTCCGCCTGAAAGTTGCGTGCGAAAAAGGCGGACGCCCCCGCATTTTGCCCTTTGCCCCGTCCGGCTGCCGAAGGACATTGGACCACCAGAGCGGTTTTTTGCGTGTGCAAGCGGTGTGCACCTGGCGTACACACGTTCGCGCAGATTGAAATCTCCCAGTAGTTTTATGGTCTTGCGGCGTACCAAACCAAAGCAAAGAAGCCTTGCTATATTCCCGAGTATAGCCGTTATCACATAAATCGTCCATATTTTTATCATATTTTTATCAAAATTTTATATGAAAAACGGATCGGTTTATCGTTGTGTTGAAACGAACAGATTTTTCGCCATGGAACTTCCGTTCAGCCGATGGATTTACCTTTTCAAACAGGCCAAAATTCGAAAATATTTCTGTTTTGCACTGTTATTCGTTCTTTTCTAGGGGGGCGCTCCTGTTTTTCTCCGCGCCCCGGCCTATGCGGCGCTGCGCGAAGGGCAATGGAATTTCGGGGTAGAGACATCCCTTGTCTTTGCCGTGAAGTTTGCAGCATCCGCGGCCAAATTTGCGCAAAAAGCCAACCGCAGCGGATCTCGGGAAAGGCTCTGCCCCCGCGAAATTTCGGCTTCCCCTTGAGGAGAAGGCTTTTTATTGATTCTGTTCATTCCGCCGCCGGACGCCCCAAGCAGGCGCGTTATTGCAACCTCGGCCCCACAAAAAACAGCCGGGCGCACACTGCGCCCGGCTGTTCCCGGTTGATTTTACAGGCCTCACGCCTTTTTGTACATCTGTTTGGGGCGGCCCACCTTGCCGTACACGTTCACCATCACGGTGATCTTTTCCTGGGTCATGTACTGCAGATAGCGGTACACCGTCTGATAGGCAAGGCCCGTGCCGGCGGCAATGTCGTTGGCCGTCACATACTCCTGCCGGTCGGTCAAAAACTGCAGGATCAGATCCATGGTGCTCTGGCTGATGCCCTTGGCCGGAATGGGGGCCGGGGCGGGCTTTTTCGGCTGGGCCTGCTGCAAAAGGCGCAGGTGCAGCTTAATGCGGCTTACCAGATCCGGCGCTTTGATGGGCTTGAGTGAGAAATCACTGGCGCCCGCCTCTAAAAAGGCGTCGGCCACGGCCTGACTTTCATCAATGGTGAACACGATGATGGGCACCGTGGGGGAAAGCTGCCGAAGCATCTTCACGCCCTCCACCCCGTTGATGCCGGGCATATGGTAATCAATGAGCACGATGTCCGGTTGAAATTCGCGGAAGGCGATCAGGCCCTTTTCCACGCTGCGGGCGGTCACCACATTCCATTTCTGCAGGCGGAACAGAGCCTCCAGCGCAAAACAAATCTGCTCTTCATCGTCGATGCACAGAATGGTCGTGTTATTCTGCATGATTTCTCTCCTCCTCCGGAATGACCAGGGTGATGGTTGTGCCCTGATCCACCGTACTTTTCATCTGTATGGTGCCCCCCACACGCTCCACAACGCTGCGCACGAAGGGCAGCCCCAGCCCGCTGGACTGCGAGGTGGAATACCCCTTGTTCCAGACGGCCTGCTGCTGCGATTGGGGAATGCCTTTGCCGTTGTCCTCCACGGTGAACCGCACCATGCCCTCCCGGGTGTCCACCCGAAGGCGAATGTCCGGTGTGCGGCCGGCCGGGATGGCCTTGGCCGAGTTATGCACCAGGTTCACCAGCGCCCGCGGGAACAGCACCCGGTTCACCCGCACCATGGCCTCGGGCGTTTTCAGCTCGGTGTGTACGTAGGCCGCGTAGGATTCCACCGAGAGCTGGGCCAGGGCACGGTCCACCAGGCGCTCCACCGTTTCCGGCGTGGCCTGCTCCTCATAGAGGATCTCCGAGATCATCCGGCTCATCTGCTCCACCGCGCCCTCAATGCGGCCCAGATACTCCACGTCCTGGGTGCGGCCCTCGGCCTCGCATTCCATCTTGATCACGCCCACCAGCGTCTGGGCCGAGGCCAGGGGCGATTTCAGGTCATGCACCAGATACTGCATCTCCCGGTAGGTGCGGTTTTTCATCTCGTTCATCCGGGCCTCGGTGCGGATGGCCAGATTCTGTTCCCGCAGAATGTTCAGCTGCCGCAGGTTGTTTTCCACCCGCAGCTGGAAGAACAGCAGCACCAGCATCAGCAAAAACACCACCAGCCCGGCGGCGGCCATGGCGTTCATAGCCGTATTGGCCCCCAGAATCTCCGAGGCCAGCTTCACGTCGCCGGAAATTTCGCCGCGGCCCATGGGCAGCCCGTTGGCCGCGGGCATGATGTCCAGAAACTGGAAGGTGACCACCAACACGGCAATGAACATCACCTTTTTGGTAACGGTGATGTACTGGTAGTTCATTTTTTCAAACACCAGCAGCAGCGCCGCCACCAAAACGGCAGGCAGACCGAAATCGTAATGCACCCGATGCAGCGCGTCAATGCTCCGGTAGGTGCACAGCAGCACCACCAGCGCCATCAGGGCGTTGATCACCCACAGGTTGTGCTCCTTCCAGCGGTACTCCACCGATTCGGCAATGAGAAACGCGCCGATATAATGGGGAATGCCGCGCAGGGAGTTCAGGGCCACCAGCTTCAGCGCCGCCAGCATCAGGCCTGTTTTTTCCCAGTGATCCAGCGCCTGATACAGGGTCTCCAGAATGCGAAAATTGCCCACGGTGAAAAACACCGGCATAAAAAAGCCCAGCCAGACCAGACACACCCCCGCGCCCAGCTCCAACAGATTCACCCGCACCTGCCAGGGGCGGGTTTGTGTTTTGGTTTCCTCCATGGTGTGTTCCTCTCTGCCGGGCCGCGTGTGCCCGGCCGCGATCGCCCAACCATTATAGCACGCTTTTCTCCGTTCTGCCAAAGCCCCCTCAGCGCAGGCCCTGATTCTTCAGGACGTACTCCGCGATCTCCAGCTGGTTTTTCACCCGCTGGGGCAGCGGCTCCGCCCGGCTGGTCTCCACCGTGATGACGGGAATGCCCGCCTCCAGGGTCAGCGTGCGGTTCAGGCTGCCCACCGGGGGCGAACCGAACAGATCCAGCGCGCTGCCGTGCAGCTGCCCGTCGGCCGAGGCCTCCAAAAGGCCCCAAACCAGATCCGCCACCGGCTGCATATCCTGGCAGATGAGAGAGTTGCCCAGCTCGTCGCGGCCGTCGTTCCACTGCCGGGCCTCATGCAGGTCCAGCACCAGCGCCGGGGCCTTTTCGGTGATGTCGCCCCACAAGGCCGCGGCCCTCTGCTGGGCCGGGTTGCCGGCTGCATCGCCGGGGAAGTTTCGGTTCAGATCCCGCCCGTCGGCGGTGTCGCGCCGGTCGTGCTCTGCGCCCCAGGGGTTGGCCGGGGCCGCCAGATACACCCGCCCCGCCTTCAGGTCCGCCTGTTTCAGCAGGGTTCCGGCGTACCAGCCCGCCAGCTCGTCCCCATGCACGCCGCCCACGATGTAAATCGTCGGGCCATCGGCCGCGCCTTCCAGCAGCGTTACTTCCAGCGCCTGCCCGTCGGCGGTGGTCAGGTCGTAGGTGCTGCGTGCGGTGGGGTATTCCGCCGCAAGGCAGTCAAAGTCCGCCGGGGTCAGGGTCTCCAGCGCCGCCGCGTCCGGCAGCTCGGGCAGCGGCGGGGTGGGCGCAGGCGCAGCCGTGGCCTCCGGCGTCGGGGCCGGGCTGGCCGTGGGGGCCGCCTGCGGCTGCGCCGCCCCACAGCCCGCCAGCAGCAGGGGCACCGCGGCGCACAGCAGGCACCGCAGCAGTGTTTTTTTCATGGGTGCCCCTCCTTTTTAAGCGGCGTTCTCCGTCTTTTTGCGCCGAAAGCCCCACCACAGCAGTGCCGCCGCGCCGGCAAGGCCGGCCAGCGCCGGCAAGCGGGGGTACGCCGTCACCCGATACAGGGCCGACTGGCCTGGCGTTTCGTACCGGTCGGGGTCATAGGGCAGGCCGTAATCCGCCACCAGCCGCTTCACGTTCAGCAGATGCAGCACCGGCAGGCCCCGGGCGTTGTACCGCTGGATCAGCCCGCTGTTCTTGTCCTCGGTCATGCGCTTGCTGGGCTGGATGACGCCCCAGCCCACATCCTTTTCGCCGGGGCCGGTGGTGGTCAGGTTGCCGCCCACGCCCACAAAGCAGGTGATCGGCCCCTGTTCTTCATACAGCGCCATACGGGCCTGAAGGTTCGCCTCAAAGTCCGGCTGGCGCATCACGGTCAGGCCGCCTGCCTCCAAACGGTTCACAATGCCCTCCAGCAGGTCCTGGTCCATATCGCAGCCGCAGTCGTCCTGCCCGCCGGGAGTGACGAGGGCGGGGGCCGTGGCCAGCTCGCCGTCCTGCCACAGGCGCAGGGCCATATCCGGGAAGGTCAGTTCCGGCTGGTTTGCCCCGTATGTGGAGGCACCCACCGAAGCAATGTACACGCAGTGCACCCCCATGGCCTGGCAGGCCGCCAGTGTGGCCAGGTTCAGCCCCGGAAAGCTGCCGGAAAAACCCGCGCCCACCGTATCGCCGGGCTTTACCCCCGCCTCAGTGAGCATCTCCACCAGCAGGGCAGCCATTTCCGGGTCGGCGGCGGTGCGTTTGGCCTCCAGCGCCCCGTTGGTGGTGGTGATAAACGTATACGGCTCGCCGATCAAGCCGGAGCCGTGCAGGTCGTCCTCGCTGAGGGGCAAGCCCAGTTCCGCCTTATATCCCCGGATGCACTCCTCCCAGCGGGTCATCAGAGCGGTGGCCGCCAGCTTGACGTCCGCGTCCGGCGCGGGCTTCTGGGCCGCCGCATACAGGGTAAAGGCCAGGCACAGGGCCAGCCAGAGCGCCGCCCCTGCCAGAGAAAGCCGTTTGCGCGTGTTCATGGCGTTTCCCCCTTTTTACAGCCCGGCCAGAGCACCGCCCACCAGAAGCAGGGCCAGCGCGGTCAGCCCGGTGGTGACGGCCATGGCAAGCAGACTGTCCCGAAAGCCCTGCCGGTCAAATTCCCGGGCAATAATGCCCGGCATCAGAATGCCGATGGGGCTGAAGGGCAGCAGACCCGCCGCGTCCAGCGCCAGGCTGAGGAAGAACGTGAGCAGCATCAGCACCGCAAAGCGCCGCCGCCCATAGAGGATCAGCACCTGGCTGAGCAGTTTGCACAGCCCAACGGCCGCCGCCGCCAGCAGCAGGGTGCATACAATGCGCCCCGGGCTGTGCAGGTACAGCGCCAGATACCCCGGCACGATCAGCCCGGCGGAAAGGCCGGTGATCTCGGTAAAAATCAGGCTGAGGACCACCCCCAGCAGAATCGTTTCATTGTACATACAGCGTCCCCTCCTGCCGCACCCGGGCCATGATGTCCCGGCCGCCCTGGGCAATGTTGCCCACCGCAAATACCACTTCGCCCGGGGCAAGCCCGTCCAGCGGCAGCAGCTCCGGCCGGGCAAAGCGCTCCACCGGGGTGCCGGGCAGCTTTTTGGCCAGGCTTCGGGCCATAAAGCCCTGGCTGGCCCCCATCAGCCACACCGCGTCCGGGCAAAGCTCACAGCACACGGCCAGCATATCCTGGGTGCGGCTGCCCCGGTCGGCCCGGTTGTTCACCAGCAGGATGAGCCGCCGGCAGCCCAGCTTGCCCTTCAGGTCCCGCCAGACGGTGCAGGTGGACTGCACGTCGTTGATGGAAAGGCCGTTCACAAACAGGCCCTCACCCATCCGGTGCACCGTGAGGGCATAGGGGTCCCGCTTGAAGTGGGCCATGCCGGAAAGGGCCGTCTGCCGGTCCACCCCCAGATGCTCGCACACCGCCAGAGCCAGCGCGATGTTCTCGGCAAAATCGAAGCCCGGCTCGCTTCCGTCCGGCCGGATGGGATGAAAGCTGCTGCCCATGGCCGCCGCCTTTTCGCCCATGCGGGGGGCCTGGGCCGTCTCGGCGGTGAACAGTGCGCCGTTTTTCGGCACCGTGTTGCACAGCGCATCGCAGATTTCCGGCAGGGTCTCGCCCATCACGTCCGTGTGGTCCCGCCGCACGTTGGTGATGACCACGGTGTCGGCCTTCAGAATGCGGTGCTGGGCGGCGTACTGGTATTCCGGGTGCACTGCCATGCACTCCACCACCAGCACCTGGGCCTTCTGGGCTGCGGCCCGGCGCAGAATGGCGATCTGCTCCTTGATGTTGGCCTTGCCCCGGCGATGGATCGGCTCTTCTCTGCCCTCCACGTCAATGGTCATGGGGTCGGTGCCGGTGGTTTTGCAGAACACCCGCAGCCCGCCTGCCCGCAGCCCGGCCTCGATCAGGCGGCTGACGGTGGATTTGCCCCGGGTGCCGTTCACGTGCACCACATGGGCAAGGCTCGCCCGGGCCTTGGCGGCGCACCGGGCCTCCCAGGCCAGATAAGCCAGCCACCCCAGCGCCAGCAGGGCGATGAGCAGGGTGATGGGTTTCATGGATGCCTCCTTTTCAGCAAATGCGATTGAATTCCCGCTGCAATTCCATTAAAAAGAATGATCCGGATCTGGCGCAGTCTGCGTCAATACCCCATGGCCAGGCCGTCCCGCCGGGGGTCGGCAGCGCCGCGCAGGATGCCGTCCTCCGTGCGCATACAGGCCTGCACACAGGGGAAGGTAAACCACACCTCGCCGGTGTTCAGCTCATGGCCCATGGCGGCGAGCTTGTCCTTGGTCTCCTGGCTCACCCGGTCCTCCAGAATCAGGGTGCCGAAGTCGTCGTGCATCCGCACCGCGTCAATGGCGTCCTGAATGTCCATGCCGTGGTCGATCACCTTGCTGATCACCTGGGCCACGCCGGTGATGATGCGGGTGGTGCCGGGGGCGCCCAGGCTCATAAAGGGCTGCCCGTCCTTCAGGATCAGGGTGGGGCTCATGCTGGAGAGCGGCCGCTTGGAACCGGCCACTACGTTGGGGCTTTCCGGGTCCACCGAGAAGTCAAACAGGGTGTCGTTCAGCAGAATGCCGGTGCCCTCGGCCACCAGACCGGAGGCAAAGGTGGCGTCCACGGTTTTGGTCACGGCCACCATGTTGCCCTCCGCGTCCATGATGGAGTAGTGGGTGGTGGATTCCGACTCAAAGGGCCAGGGGTCGCCCGCCTCGTAGGTCTGGCTGTGCTCCGGGTCAATGGAAGCCGCCAGCTGGGCGGCATAGTCCTTGTTCGTAATGCCGCTCACCGGCACATCCACATAGGCGGGGTCGCCCATGTATTTGGTGCGGTCGGCAAAGCCCAGCTTAAAGGCCTCGCTGAGCAGGTGGAAGTACTCCGGGCTTTCCGGGTCCATGCCGCCCACATCGAAGTTTTCCAGAATGTTCAGGATCTCCAGAATGATGCTGCCGCCGGAGGAGGGCAGATTGGACGAATATACGTCATAACCGCGGTAGGTGCCGTGCACCGGCTCGCCCACGTGAATTTCGTAGTTCGCCATGTCCTCCATGGTCAGGCAGCCGCCCTCGGCCTGCACCGCGTCCACGATCTTTTGGGCAATGTCGCCGGTGTAGAAGGCGTTTTCGCCCTCGGCGGCAATGGTGCGCAGGGTGGCCGCCAGGTCCGGGTTCCGGATGGTGTCGCCCGGCTCATAGGGGAAGCCGTTCTCGTCCAGATACAGCTTCTCGGTGGCGGGGAAGCGGATGATGGTGCCGTAAGCATCCTTGATGTCCCGGCTGGTGATGTCCGAGACGGTAAAGCCCTCCTCGGCCAACTGAATGGCCGGGGCCATTACCTCTTCCCGGCTCATGGTGCCGTAGTTGTCCAGGGCATAGAGCATCCCCTTCACCTCGCCGGGCACCGCCACGGCCTTGGCGCCGATCTTGTTTTCGTCCCCGGCCACCTTGCCGTTCTCGTCCACGGTCCACATATCCAGGCTGGCCGCCGCGGCGGATTCATCCCGGAAATCCAGAAACTTGATCTCGCCGGTTTTGGCAAAGCGCACCATCATAAAGCCGCCGCCGCCAATGCCCGAAGACTGCTGCTCGCACACGCCCAGGGCAAAGCCGATGGCCACGGCCGCATCCACCGCGTTGCCGCCGGCCTTCAGCACGTCCACACCGATCTGGGTGGCCTCGGCCCGGCCGGTGGACACCACGCCGTTCTGGCCCTGGGCATCCCGGCCGCCCAGGGTGACGTTTTCGCCGCCCACGGCGGCCGGGGTCTCGGTGGGCTGGGGTGCGCTGCTGGCCGCAGGCGCGCCGCAGGCCGTCAGGCACAGGGCGGCTGCAAGGGCCGCCGACGCCAGGCGAAGCAAACCGTTTCGTTTGTTCATGGCAAACTTCCTCCCTTAAAATACGGGGTGTGAGGCTTCTGCTGTACGGCGCGCCTCTGCGCGGTTTTTTACGTTTCGCCCTTTGCAAAGCGCCGCACCGGCCACGGGAACCGGCGGCTTTTTATAAATAGGAATCATCCCCGCCAGTTTATCACCACTTTTGTTTGTAACAGGATTGCTCCGGCTTGTCAAGCATCATGCTTTTTTCCCTTTTTTATCTCGGCGCTTTCCCCGCAGCTGTACAGTTTGCACAAAGCCCCCGCCCCGGGCTGCGGAAGGGGGCCGCTTTGCTGCGCCGTGCTTTCTGCGGCGCGGAGTACCGGGGGCGGATTCATTCTCTTGCGATTTTGACAAAATTGATACAGAGCCATCACAAAGCTGACACATTTTTTCAGAGAAATAAGAGAAAATATTGCGAGTGTGTTTCTCTTCGTGCTAGTATAAAAGCACAGAAGGCAAAGTTTTTGTGAAATTCGCCAATTGGCGTGCAAGGCTTTTGTACGCCTTTTGCATTTTTCTTGTGCGCAATTGTACCAGTCGTCTCATTTTGCAAAAATATACCGTTTTCTGCATAGCACTTTCATTTCTGGCCCCGCATGGGGCGGCTTCTCCATTTTTATTTCTGTAACAACATGCCGTTCCGGCATATTGTTGCCGCAAAAGAATCCAGACCGTTCTTCTGCGGCCCGTATACCCACCAGAAAGGAGACACAACATGAAAAGAAAGCTCTGTTCCCTTGTTCTGGCGCTGGCAATGGTTCTGAACCTTGCAGCCTGCGGCCAGGCGGCAAGCTCCTCCAGCGCGGCCTCTTCGGAGCCCGCTGCCTCGGAAGAGCCTGCGAAAACCCCTGCGTACTCCACGGAAGGCTTCGTCACTGTTGACTCTGACGGCAACCGCGTGACCACCGGCCGCGACGCCACCTCCACCAAGGCGATGGCCACCGCGTCCAAGTATGAGGTTTCTCAGGTTGGCGCCGAAATCATGTCCAAGGGCGGCAACGCCGTTGATGCAGCCGTGGCTATGGGCTTTGCCCTGGGCGTCTGCGAGCCCTTCACCTCCGGCCTGGGCGGCGGCGGTTTGGCCACCATCCACACCGCTGAGGGCGAGAACTTCTTCATCGACTTCCGTGAGGTTGCCCCTGCGGCTGCCACTCTGGATCTGTATGTGGATGCCAGCGGCGAGAACAACGGCAACACCAAGGAGGGCGGCCTGGCTTCCGGCGTGCCCGGTGAGGTTGCCGGCCTGCTGTACCTGCTGGAGCACCACGGCACCATGAGCCGCGAAGAGGTCATGGAGCCTGCCATCCGCATCGCCAACGAAGGCTTCACTGTTTCTGCGTACTGCGCCAACGCCATTTCTGACGCTTACGAGAAGACTCAGAAGTTCCCCGAGATGTCGAAGGTTTACCTGGACGAGAACGGCCTGCCCTGGGAAGAGGGCTCTGTGATCACCAACCCCGATCTGGGCAAGGCTCTGCAGCTGATCGCCGATCAGGGCGCCGATGTCTTCTACAAGGGCGAGATCGGCGAGGCCATGGTTGCTACCCTGGCTAAGTACGACGGCGTGATGACCATGGACGATCTGGCTGGCTACGAAGTGCACGAGCTGAAGCCTGTTACCGGCGATTACCGCGGCTACACCGTTATCTCCAGCCCCCCGCCCTCTTCCGGCGGCACTCACCTGATCGAGATCCTGAACATCCTGGAGAACTTTGACATGGCCAGCATGGAGGTCAACTCCGCTGAGTACGTGCATCTGTTCGCCGAGACCTTCAAGCTCGCTTTCGCCGACCGTGCCAAGTACATGGCCGACACCAACTTTGTCACCGTGCCTCTGGGCGGTCTGACCAGCCAGGCTTACGCGGACAAGCGCGCTCAGGACATCGACCTGAACGTTGCCATGGAGCAGGCTGCTCCCGACGATCCGAGCCCCTACGAGCACACCGACACCACCCACTTCTCCGTGGCTGACGTAGACGGCAACTGCGTTGCCATCACCAAGACCATCAACTACTACTTCGGCAGCGGCGTGATGGTTGACGGCTACGGCTTCATGATGAACAACCAGATGGACGACTTCTCCACCGATTCCGAGAGCGTCAACAAGATCGAGCCCGGTAAGAAGCCTCTGAGCTCCATGAGCCCCACCGTGGTTCTGAAGCCTGACGGATCTCCCTTCCTGGTTCTGGGCACCCCCGGCGGTTCCCGCATCTTCTCCGGCGTGGCCGAGGTTATCAGCCGCGTGATCGACAGCAAGATGGATCTGCACACTGCCATCAGCGTGCCCAAGATCTGGAACTGCAGCAACAAGAACAACCTGCAGTACGAAAATCCGCTGAAGGGTTACGAGCAGTACGCTCTGACCGATGAGACCATCGCCAAGCTGACCGAGATGGGCCATGGCGAACTGAAGACCGCCGCTTCCGGTGCCTTCCAGTGCATCATGTTCATGGACGACGGCACTCTGTACGGCACCGCCGATCCTCGTCAGGACGGCAAGGCTGTGGGCGTGAACTAATCGTCTGCACCGAGCGCTGACACGTTCTAACTGAATCGAGACAAGGGCCTGCCCCGCATGGGGCAGGCCCTTGTTGGCGTTTTTGAGGGCGGCAAAGCCGTCCCCTGCCCTACCGCGTGCCGTTCCGCTTTTCCTCAAACTCCCGGCACAGCTGCTCCACCTGGCCGTGCAGCAGCCACAGGGCCGCCAGGTTGGGCAGCGCCAGCAGGCCGTTGCACAGCTCGGCCGCCGTCCAGGCCCGGCGCAGGGGCAGGCAGGCCCCCGACAGCGCCGCAGCGCACCAGGCCAGCCGGTAGCCTCGGCACCCGCGCCCTTCGGTGAGAAAACACAGGGCCGTCTCGCCGTAAAATTCCCACCCCAGCAGCGTGGAAAGCGCGAACATCCCCAGGCTCAGGTCCACCGCCAGTGTTCCCGCCGGGCCAAGCAGCTGCCCGAAGGCCCGGGCGGCCAGCCCCTCCGGCGTACCGGCCCGGCCCAGCACCCCCGAAACCGCCAGCACCAGCCCCGTGAGGGTGCACAGCACCATGGCATCCAGAAACACCCCCGTCATGGCCACGTAGCCCTGCCGGGCCGGGTGATCGGTGCGGGCTGCGGCCGCCGCAATGCCGGCGCTGCCCAGCCCCGCCTCGTGGCTGAACACCCCGCAGGCAATGCCCCACCGGGCGGCGCGCTGCCAAGCGCCGGGGCGCACCGCGCCGGCCAGAATCTCCGCAAAGGCCCCCGGCAGCTGTGCCCTGCCCCGAAGCAGGGCGGCCCATGCCGCCGCCAGATACACCAGCCCCATCACCGGCACCAGCGCCCCGCACACAGCGCCCACCCGTTTGGCCCCGCCCGCCAGCACCGCCAGGCTGAGGGCGGCCAGCGCCAGCCCCGCCCACAGCGGCGGCAGCCCCCAGCGGCGCCGGGCAATCTCCGCCAGGGCGTTGGCCTGGGTCAGGCAGCCGATGCCGAAGGCCGCACAGAGGGCAAAGGCGGCCCACAGCACCGCCAGCACCCGGCCCAGGCGGCCGCCCACCCCCATTTGCAGCACGTTCATTGGCCCGCCCCCGCCCTGGGCCGTGCGCCAGCGGGAGGCCAGCGTACACTCAGCAAATTTTGTGGCCATGCCCGCCGCCGCGCTCAGCCACATCCAAGCCAGGGCCCCCGGCCCGCCCAGCACCATGGCGCTGGCCACCCCCACAATGGTGCCGGTGCCCACGGTGGCCGCAAGGCTGGTCATCAGCGCCTGAAAGGGGCTTAACCCGGTTCCGTTCGCGTTCCCCGGCCGCAGCGCCTGCCCCAACGCCCAGGGCAGCCTGCGCCAGGGCAGAAAGCGCAGCCGCACCGTGAGCATTCCCCCGGTCAGCAGCAGCGCCGCCAGCAGCCCCGGCCCCCATACGAGCCGGTCCAGCGTTTCGATCCATTGCCCCATGATGGCCCTCCTCTGCATTTGACCCGGTTGACGTACAGACGTTGTTCCACCTGTATTCCCGTTTCGGGGCGAATATGCCCGCACTCTGCGCACAAAAATGTTCCGCTGATTTGGTAGTTTTTTTAAAATCTGTGTTATACTGAAAGAATATTCCAGCCGCTCCTACATTTGCAGACCGTTTTTTCGTCCGCAGCGGCCCAAAGGAGGAGATTCTTCATGAAACGCACAGCACATCACCGGCTGCTGATGATCCTTACTGTGTTTTCGCTGTTTTTTGGTGCGGGCAACCTGATCTTCCCGCCGTTTCTGGCGGCCCAGGCCGGGCAGAACACCTGGCCTGCCATGGCCGGGTTCTGTCTGACGGCCGTCGGGTTCCCGGTGCTGGGGGTCATGGCCGTCACCCGGGCAGGTGACCTGCACCGGCTGGCCGCCCGGGTACACCCCGCCTTTGCGGCGGTGTTTCCGCTGCTGATCTATCTGGCCATCGGGCCGGGGCTGGCCATTCCCCGCACCGCCAGCACCAGCTTTGAAATGGTGGCTCAGGCCGCGCTGGAGGGCAGCACCCGCCTGCCCCTGTGGCAGCTGGCGTACAGCCTGGTGTTCTTTGCGGTGGCCGGGCTGATCGCCCTGAAGCCGGACGCCCTCACCCAGCGGCTGGGCAAGATACTCTGCCCGCTGCTGCTGGCCCTCATCGGGGCGCTGTTTGTGGGCTGCCTGCTGGCCCCGCACCCCTACGGGGCCGCGGCCGAAGCCTATCAGACCCACCCTGTCATTCAGGGCTTTCTGGACGGCTACCAGACCATGGACGCCATTGCGGCACTGGTATTCGGCTCGGTCATCGCCCTGAACCTGCGCGCCCTGGGCCTGACCGAGGCCCACGCCATCCGCACCGAGGCCGCGCTGGACGGGGTGGGCGCAGGTGTGCTGCTGGGGGTCGTCTACCTATGCCTGGCCCACATCGGCGGCGTGAGCGGTGGGGCCTGGCCCGGGGCCAAAAACGGCGCACAGGTTCTCAGCCAGCTGGCGGGCAGCGTGTACGGCCGGGGCGGCATGGCCCTGCTGGCCGCCATTTTTGTGGTGGCCTGCCTGAACACCTGCGTGGGGCTGCTTTCCAGCTGCGCCAGCTACTTTCACCAGCGGCTGCCTAAAGTTTCTTACCCGGCCTGGGTGGCCCTGTTCGCGCTCATCAGCGTGGGCATCTCCAACGTGGGGCTGAACCAGATTCTGGACCTGTCAGTGCCGGTGCTGAACCTGCTGTACCCCATCGTGCTGGTGCTGATTCTGCTGGCCTACCTGCCAAAGACGGAAACCCTGCCCCTGCTGTACCCCATTGCGGGCTGGGGCACGCTGGCGGCCAGCGCGGCGCTGCTGGCGGCCAAGGCCGGGGTGCTGCCCGCCGCCCTCACCGATGGGCTGCGGGTCCTTCCCTTGTATGCACAGGGCCTAGGCTGGCTGTGCCCCTGCCTGGTGTTCCTGGCGCTGGGGGCCGGGCTGAGCCTTTTGAAGCAGCGGGCTTGAGTTTTCCACGTTTTCCTGGGAAATTGTTGAAAGGATCGCCCATTCAAAGCGCTTTTTGCAAACGTACCGGCGGCAAGCGCCCTGTGTGGTCGCCCGGGCCTTTTCTCTTTCGCATCCACTCCCACAAGTCAGGAGGTTTTCATGCAGATCACCTATCTTCACCACTCCGGCTTCTGCGTCCAGCTGCCGGAGCACACCCTCATCTTTGACTGGGTTGAGGGGCAGCTGCCCAAACTGGACCCCGCCAAGCCGGTGGTGGCCTTTGTGAGCCACTTCCACGCCGACCACTTCACCTTTGACCTGTTCCGGCGGCTGGCCGCCTATCCACAGGTTCACTATGTGCTGGGGCGGGACATTCGGCGCCAGTTCTCCCGCCGGTTCTTTGCGGCCCGTGGGGTGGAGCAGGAGCTGTACTCCCGCATTCACTTCGTAAAGGGCGGCGAAACGCTGGCGGTGGCGGGCCTGACGGTGGAGACCCTCACCAGCACCGACAGCGGCGTGGCCTTTCTTGTGTCGGACGGCTCACACAGCCTGTACCACGCGGGCGACCTGAACTGGTGGCTCTGGGCTGGGGAAGACGCCGCCTTCAACCGGCAGATGACCCACGACTTTTTGGCCCAGATGGCCCTCATTGAGGGCCGCCGATTTGATGCGGCCTTCCTGCCGCTGGACCCCCGGCAGGAGGCCGACTACGCCGAAGGCTTTGACCACTTTATGCGCCACACCGACACCGCCCAGGCCTGGCCCATGCACTTCTGGGAGGATTTCTCGGTGTTTCAGCGCCTGGCCGACGACCCCCGCAGCGCCCCTTACCGGGCAAAGGTGGCCAAGGCCGAATGGTATCGGCGATAAGCCCCCGAAAACCAAACAAACCGAAAAACGGCAGCGCCCTCGTTCGGCGCTGCCGTTCTGTTTTTGTTCCGGTTATGGTTTGGGCTGTGTTTCGCGGCGGCTGACGCCGGCGCTGCACTTGTGTTCAGAAGCTGTGCCGCTGCATTGATCCGCGCTGCACGGCAGCTGCATCTTCCTATATAAATACCAATACACGCCTGCAAATGCGGCTGCGTAGCAATGCGGCGCGTTACAGGAACAGATGCTCCGCCACCCGCATCTGGCCGAAGCAGTCGATGCAGTACACGGTCACCCGGTCCTCCAGCCCGGCCGGCAGGCACACCCGCCCGTCTCGAAGGGCGGCATCAAAGTGGAACTGCTTGTGGGCGGTGGTGGCATACACGGTATCCTCCGGGCAGGTGTAGGTCAGCGTATAGGGGCTGCCTGCGGCCGGCATGGGGCAGGGCTTACCGCCGTGGGTCAGCAGCCACAGGCTGTCTCCGGGCAGATCCGGCGCGGTGGGCAGCTCGCAGGCCACCGCCGTCATCTGGCAGCCAATGCGCTGCGGGGCCGATTTTCCGCCCTGCCGGTCCTTGTGGCACAGCACCAGGCAGCGGCCGTCCCAGGCGCGCAGAAAGTCCGCCAAGGGCACCTGCGTCTCGGCGGCGCGGTCATCCGGGGCCGCCGGGTCGTTCAGCAGCACCAGCACCCCGCCGTCCAGCCCCGGGGCAAAGCCCCGTACCGCCACCCGGTGGGTGGCCTCCTCCGGCTGGGCGCAGGGGCCTTGCGGGGGCGCTTCCGGAACCCGTTCTGCGGGCGCGGCCTCTGTCTCCGGCCTCGGCGGGGCGGGCAAGGGCAAAACGCCCGGCTTTACCGCTGCCATCACCCCATTGCCCGCGCGGATCTCCTCCCGCAGGCCGGGCAGGTCCAGCCAGCACTGCCAGCTGGAAAAGCCCAGCCCGCCGGCGGCCGCCGCCAGAAAGGCCAGGTTTTCGCAGCCGGGCCCTTCATGGTCAAAGCACATATGGGCCAGCTCTTCGGGCAGCACGTCCTGCCCCCAGCGGTTCATCAGCCCGGCCATGCAGGCAGGCCCGGCCATTCCGGGGCCAAAGGCCGGGTCCCGCCGGGCAAGGCTGTACGCCGGCACGCGCAGCTCCCGGAACAGCGGGCGGCTCCGGCTGGGCTGCGGCTTCACCGGGCGGGCGCTGACGGCCAGCAGCCGCAGCGTGGGGCTTACCTTTTCATCCTCGGTGTACAAAAAGGCCCGCACCTGCACCGCCGCGCCCGGCTGATCGGGAAGCATCATCTGGTCGCCCTGCACATAGGGCTCTTCGCCGGGCTGGCGGAAGGTGCCATGCCGCAGCAGCCAGGGGCTCCAGCGGCCGAAGCTGCACCAGTCGCGCCAGGTGCCCTGCACCAACACTCGGGCCTGCACCTCCACCACGGTGCCCTTGGGCACATCGGCGTTCCAGCTCACCGAAAGCCGGTCAAAGGCGGGCAGGCGAAGCACCGGGCCGGTGTAGCAGCCGTACAGCAAATGCCGCCCTCCCGCCTGATCCAGCGCCACACCGCCGCCGTCCAGGGTCACGTTGTCCAGCTCGCCCCGGGCAAGCTCTTCGGTTCCCTGTATGACCCGTGTTTGTTCCATGGTGCTCTCCTCCCGGTCCTGTTACTTTTCCTTTCTATTGTATCGGGTTTGCCGGGGCTTTACAATCCCCGCCGCCGGGGTTTTCTTTACGCACATGGCCGGAATGTGGTACAATAAGGTTCCATGGGCCGCCCGCTTTTCGGCGGCCTGAATTTTGTATGTTCGGGGGCGGCCGCCGCTCGGATGAACGCCTTCCTCGCTCAGGCAAAGGCACGGGGGAAGCGGGGGCTGCCTCACCTGCAAGGCGTACCTAGTGCATTATTACGAGCGCTTCGGCTGCCGACGAGGGCATCTCCGCCAACGTGCACGGCGGTGCCGTCCGGTACGATATGGTGCTTCGGTTCTGAGGCAGCACCGCGCAATTCCCGCCGGAGGCCTTACGCGGTATTGCCCTGAACCGCCCACCCCAACCTTTTTACGGAGGCCCAGCTTATGAAACGACTTGTCATCGGCATTCTTGCCCATGTGGACGCGGGCAAAACCACTCTTTCCGAGGGGCTTCTGTACCGTTGCGGGGCCCTGCGCCGCCTGGGCCGCGTGGACCACGGCGACGCCTTTCTGGACACAGACGCCCAAGAGCGGGCCCGGGGCATCACCATCTTCTCCAAGCAGGCCCTGCTGGAGGTGCCCGGCCTTTCGGTAACGCTGCTGGACACCCCCGGCCACGTGGATTTTTCCGCCGAGGCCGAGCGCACCCTTCAGGTGCTGGATTGCGCCATTCTGGTGGTCAGCGGCAGCGAGGGCCTGCAGGGCCACACCCTGACTTTGTGGAAGCTGCTGGCCCGGTACAGGGTGCCGGTGCTGCTGTTCGTGAACAAGATGGACCTGCCCGGCCCCGGCCGTGCCGCCCTGATGGAGCAGCTGAAGGCCCGCCTTGCCCCCGGCTGCACCGACTTTGGCCAGCCCGAGGCCGCCCGCAATGAAGAGCTGGCCCTGTGCGGCGAGGACCTGATGGAGGAATTTCTGGAGGCCGGCTGCCTTTCGGACGATGCCATTGCCGCCGGGGTGGCCGCACGGCGGGTGTTCCCCTGCTTCTTCGGCTCGGCCCTGAAGCTGGAAGGGCTGGACGAGCTGCTGGCCGCCCTGCCCCGCTTTGTGCAGGCCCCCGCCTACGGGCAGCATTTTTCCGCCGCAGTGTACAAGGTGGCCCGGGACCCCAAGGGGGAGCGGCTGACCTTTTTGAAGATCACCGGCGGGGCGCTGGAAGCCCGCGCCCCGCTCAGCGGCCAGGGCGACCCGGCCCAGGGCGGCGAGCCCTGGCAGGAGAAGGTCAGCCAGATCCGGCTGTACTCCGGTGCAAAGTTCACCGCGGTGGAGCGGGCCGAGGCCGGGCAGGTGTGCGCCGTGACCGGCCTGACCCACACCTGGCCCGGCGAGGGGCTGGGCCCGCGGCCGGACGCCCCCACCCCCGTGCTGGAACCGGCCATGACCTACCAGGTGCTGCTGGACGATGGGCAGGACCCCCACGAGGCCCTGCAGAAGCTGCGCCAGCTGGCCGAGGAGGACCCCCAGCTGCACATCAGCTGGGACGAGGAGACCCGGCAGATCCGCCTGCAGCCCATGGGGCCGGTGCAGCTGGATGTGCTGCGCCGCCTGGCCGCCGACCGGTTTGGCCTGGCGGTGGCCTTCGGCTCCGGCGCAATCCTGTACAAAGAGACCATCGCCGCCCCGGTGGAGGGCGTGGGGCACTTTGAGCCTCTGCGCCACTATGCTGAGGTGCATCTGCTGCTGGAGCCTGCCCCCCGGGGCAGCGGGCTGACCTTTGCCACCGCCTGCCCCGAGGACGAGTTGGACAAAAACTGGCAGCGGCTCATCCTCACCCATCTGGCGGAAAAGCAGCACCGGGGCGTGCTCATCGGCGCCCCCATCACCGACCTGCGCATCACCCTGATGAGCGGCAAGGCCCACCTGAAGCACACCGAGGGCGGCGATTTCCGCCAGGCAACCTACCGGGCGGTGCGCCAGGGCCTGATGAGCGCCGAGAGCGTTCTTTTGGAGCCCTGGTACCGGGTGGAGCTGGACCTGCCCGAGGAGAACCTGGGCCGCGCCATGGCCGACCTGCAGCGCATGGGCGGCAGCTTTGCCCCGCCGCGGAATGACGGCCGGCGGGCGGCCCTCACGGCCGAGGTGCCCGCCGCCGCCCTGGGCGATTATGCCGACGAAGTGCGCGCCTACACCCGCGGCCAAGGGCAGTTTTCGGCCCTGCCCCTGGGCTACCGCCCCTGCCAGAACCCCCAGGCGGTAATCGAGGCCAGCGGCTACGACCCGGAACGGGACACCGAGAACCCCGCCGGTTCGGTGTTCTGCGGGCACGGGGCAGGCTACCATGTGCCTTGGAACGAGGTGCCCCTGCACATGCATCTGCCCAGCATTCTGGCCCCCAAAGAGGAGGCCGGCCCGGCCGCCCCTGTGCGCCGCACCGGCACCCCCTACACCGGCACGCTGGAACAGGACGCGGAGCTTCAGCGTATTTTTGAGCGCACCTATGGCCCCGTGCGCCGCCCGGCCTTTGCCGCGCCCCTGCGCGCAGCGCCCCAAAAAGCCAGCGCCCCCGCCGAGGCCGTGACCGAATATCTGCTGGTGGACGGCTACAACCTGATTTTTGCCTGGCCGGAGCTGAAAAAGCTGGCGGCCCAGAATCTGGACGCGGCCCGGCAGGCCCTCACCGACCTTTTGTGCAATTACCGCGGCTTTCACCCCTGCGAGGTGATTCTAGTGTTTGACGCTTACAAGGTGCCCGGCGGCCGGGGCGAGGTGAGCCGGTATCACAACATCACGGTGGTGTACACCAAAGAGGCCGAAACCGCCGATATGTACATTGAAAAGGCCACCTACAAGCTGGAAAAAGCCCGCAAGGTGCGGGTGGCCACCTCGGACGGCGCCGAACAACTTATCATTCTGGGCCATGGGGCCCTGCGGGTGAGCGCCCGTGCCTTCCGGGAAGAAATCGAGCTGGCCAACCGCCGCATTGCAGACCTGATTGCCGAAAACAACCTGAAAAGCGAGAGCGCCTTTCCCTCTTCCGGCAAAAAAGGCAGCCAATAAACGAAAACGCCCTGGATTTTTAAAAAAATTCAAACTTTTTTCAAAAATCCGATTGACAAACCGGGCCATTCCGCTTATAATATAACTCGCACCTGATTCATACAGTTGCGAAGTTGATATGGCGGTATAGCTCAGTTGGCTAGAGCATTCGGTTCATACCCGAAGTGTCACCGGTTCAAATCCAGTTACCGCTACCAGGATACAGAGTTTCGCTAAGATACTTGGGGGCGTCCGCAATAGTGGACGAAGAAAAGCTTGCTGTTTTAGCGAAACTCTGTACTTTTTGGCCCGATGGTCAAGCGGTCAAGACATCGCCCTTTCACGGCGGTAACCCGGGTTCGATTCCCGGTCGGGTCACCAAAAAGCGCTGCACGTTCGTGCGGCGCTTTTCTTGTTTGCCTTGGCGGCGGGCAGTCTCTGGTTTGCCATGCCCATCACCGAATCGGCGGCGGCCGTGTTCGTGACGGCCCGGATGCAGCATTCCCACAATCAGCCCCTCAAGGGCACCCCGCAGAAGTGAAGCGGGGCGCTGGCTTTTCGCCCCGTTCCGCAAAACTTTATCTCCCATAAAACGGAATGAAACGCAGGAACAGCGCGGCGTTTGCCGCGCTGTTCCTGTTTTTTTATTTGTGCATTCTCACTTGTTTTCAATGCTGCCGATGTGGTTCAGCTGAATGGACAGCGTGCCGTCCGGATTGTTCAAAAACTGGATGTACTCGGGGTTTTCAAAGTACTCGGCGGGCACGGTCAGCTCAATGCCCGTGTCGGTTTTAATTTTATGGGTGCGGGCGGTTTTGGCCGCGTAGGTGGGCTCCACCTTCACCTGGGCGGGCAGGCCGGCCTGGCGCACCCGCTCCTCAAACTCCTTCAGCACCGGCTCCGGGTCCTCCAGCTCGCCGAATACCTCCCGGGCCGCCTCCAGCGGGGCGAAGGTTTCCTCGGTCTGTCCCTGCTGGGCCAGGCTTGCCTTCACCCGGGTGGCGGCCTGCACGGCCTGCACCGGGTCGGCCCCCTGCTCGGCGGCCAGCTCCACGGCGATCTGCTGCACGGCCTTCACGGTCTCGCGGGTGCTGGGGGCGGCGTCGCATTGCAGCACCGCCTGGCGCAGCAGCTCAAAGTCCTGGTTGTTGCTGCGGCGGCGCTTTTCGGCAAAGCGCACCTCAAAGCTGAAGGGGTCCGCCACAGCCCAGCTGTCCAGCTTCTGGCCGGGGCCGGGCAGAATGGCCTGGTGGCGCAGCAGCTGGTTGCTCAGCGCCCCGTCCTCGGTGAGGGCCTGGTGGGTGTAGGCGCTCTTGTGGCCCAGCAGCATCAGGGCAATGAGGCTTCGCCCGTCCTGGTTGAACTGGGCCAACACCAGGTCGGCCCCTTCGGCCTTGTCCAGCTGGCGGAAGGACTCATAGCAGGCCGAACCAACCACCCCGGCAAACTCCACAAAGGGGATTTCCCCGATGTTGTACCGCTGCATGGTGGCGGCAAAACCGCTGTCGTTCCAGAATTGGCCCTCGCGGCCCGCCGGGTCCGTCAGAATGCGGCCCATGTGCTTTTCCAAAAAGCCCCGGGTCTCCGGGTCGTTCAGGTCCATCTCCTTCTGGCTGATCACACACAGGTCGCTGGTGCCGTCCATAATCTGCAGCACTGCCTTTTCCACCGTCAACATGGTTTTGGTCCTCCCTTTCCTGCCCTCCGGTCGCAACGCCTATTCTAGCACGCCCGGCCTGCCCCGGCAAGCGCGGGGCAGCACTTCTGCCATAAAAAATGCGGGGTGCTGCGCCCTTCGGCGGCCCCCCGCATTCTGTCACTCCCGGATGATCCGGCCGTCCTTATCCCGGCGGCCCACCTCGCCCAGGGAAGCCTGGCCGTACCGGCTGTACGTTCCGTAAGCGCCGTAGCGCCCGCACCGCCGGGCATCATGTAGGCGTCCATGTGCATGGGCACGTCCAATTGGCGGGCAATGGCGTACAGCCGGTCCATCTCCCCGACGTTTTCGGGGGTGACGCTGCCGTTCAGCTTCACGTCCACCCCCCGCGCCCGCAAAAGGCGCACCGCGGCAAGGGCTTTTTCAAACCCGCCCGGGCAGCGGCACAGGGTTTCGTAGGCGGCGTCATCGGCCCCGTAGAGGGTGATGTTCACCCTCCGGGGCTTGTGGCGGGCAAAAAAGTCGGCCCATTCTTCGTCCAAAAGGGTGCCGTTGGTGTTCAGGGTGAGCACCATGCCCTCGGCCTTCAGGGCCAGATACAGCTCCTTAAAGCCGGGCACCAGCAGCGGCCCGCCGCCGGGCGCGGCCCTCAATCGCCGCCGAACAGCTCCTTCAGCGCGGCGGTGTAATCCACCTCCGGCTCCTCGCTCTGGCCCGGAATCATCTGGAAGGGCAGCGCCTCGTCCTCCATGGAGGCCGGCCGGTCCTCCTCTTCCGCCCGCAGCGCCTGGGCAAAATCCTCGGGCGCAGCGGCGGGCGGGGCCAGGGGCGTTTCCTGCCAGGTCGGTTCCTCCTGCCGGGGCGCGGGCTGGCCGAGGGCCTCGTCCATCGCCGCACCTTCCGGCGGATCGGCGGCCCGCTCACTCTCCGGTGCAGCCGGTTCGGTCGGCGCAATCGGCTGTTCCGGCTGTTCCGGCGCAATGTCCGCCGGGGTGAGCACCACCGGGGGCTGGGCGTCCAGCCAGGCGCGGCTCACCCGCTGCACGGCGGCGCTGTTTTCGGGCAGATCGGTAAAGGTGCGGCCGTAATGGACGTACAGCACTCGCCCGCCCTCGCCCACCAGCAGGGTAAGGGGCAGGGGCTGCGGACCTTTTTCTTCCCGGAAGCCCTCTTTTTTGGCGCTGCGCAGAATGCGGGCGCTCTCGCCCGAGCGGCCGCGCCAGCCGCTGACCGCCTGCTGGGCAAAATACTCGGCCAGCACGCCCTCGGGGTCGCACAGAATGGTGAAGGGAATGACCCCCTCGGGGATGTTTTGGGCCAGAGTACCCGGGTCGCTGCGAACCACCACCACCAGCCGGGCATCCAGCAATTGGGCATGGTCCTGCGCATAGGCCAGAATGTAATGCCGGGTGATGGGGTGGCCAAAATTGCGCAGAAACACCATGCATACCGGCTGTTCGTCCGAACAAAGGCTGTAAAAATCGTTTGCGGGGTGGTAGGGCGTATCAAACGAAAAACGCTGGATCACGTCCCCCTCTCGAAAACGCTGGTTCATGGCGGTTCCTCCCTTGGCGGCCGGGCGGGCCGCGCTGCTGTGTTTCAATCCGGGGCCGGTCTTGGGCCGGCATACAGTATCATTCTACACCCAAGGCCCCCGGTGTCAACCGGCGGAACCCCGTTTTTTGCCCAAATGGAGCAGATGGTGCGTTTTGCCGCCGCTGTGTTATAATAAAGAAGCAAATGCCGGTGGTGTTTTTGCCGGGCCGCCCACGCCCGCCCCCGGCCAAAAGGAGGTAAGAACCATTATGCCCAATCCCCTGGATAAAGTGCTGGAGCTGCAGATTCAGCGCACCATGAACGCCCTGGAAGCCAACAACATGGAAGCCCACTATGTGGAGCGTGCCGAACAGGTAAAGGACTTCGTCGCCCGGATGATCCCCGAGGGGGCCACCGTGGCCAACGGCGGCAGCGCCACCTTGGCCGCCACCGGCGTGCTGGACCTGCTGAGCAGCGGCAAGTACAACTTTTTGGACCGGCGCACCGTCACCGGTGAAGCGCTGGACAAGATGTTCCACGATTCCTTCAACGCCGACTGGTACCTGGCCAGCAGCAACGCCGTGACCGAAAAGGGCGAGCTGTTCAATGTGGACGGCAACGCCAACCGGGTGGCGGCCATCACCTTCGGCCCCAAAAACGTGCTGCTGATCGTGGGCTGCAACAAAATCGTGCCCGACCTGGCCGCCGCGCAGGCCCGGGTCAAGGCCATTGCCGCCCCGGCCAACACCATCCGGCTGAACTGCAAGACCCCCTGCGCCGTCACCGGCCAGTGTGCCGACTGCCACAGCCCCGCCCGGGTGTGCTGCACCACCACCATTCACCAGTTCCAGCGGGTGAAGGGCCGCATCAAGGTGCTGCTGGTGGGCGAGCCTCTGGGCTTCTGATCCGAAGCGCCTCGGCAGGGGATTCCCCGCCCTTTTCAGCCGCTTATCATCCGTCCCTTATTTTATAACGTATAAAAAGGATACGGCACAGCCGCCGCGAAGGGGCTGCACCGTATCCTTTTTTGCTACAGGGTGCAAGCGGAAGGGGCGGCCGGTTTTTCCGCAGACCGGCTGCCGTTGGGAGGGGCTGTGCGGGCCGGCTCAAACCGCCTTTTTGCCGGACGCGGCCTCAAAGTGGTACTTGACGATGCCCAGATCCAGCTTGGTGTAAAACCCGCTGCCGCAGGCGGCCTTGACGGTGCCATCCGCCCGCAGTTCAAAGCGGAACTTCTGCTGGTTCATGGCGGTGGGGGCCAGCATGGCGGCCGTCATCCCCTTCTCGAACCACTCCGGTATGGGCTCGGCGCAGCGGCAAAGCGCCTGCATGGGCTTGCTCTTGTGCGCCACGCCCTGGGTTTCGCCGTAGCCCAGCGAAATCAGGCACACCTGCTTTTCGCCCGGGCCCACAACCGCCCGGCTTTTGCCGTGGGTCATGGCCACCCAGCAGGTGTTCAGGCCCAGCTCCTGCGCCTTCAGCACCAGCTGCTCGCCGCAGCGGCCCAGGGTTTCTTCCAGGTTGGGCGACTTTTTGCCGATGAGGGCAATGTAGTTGTGCACGCCGCTGAACTTGCCATAGTGGGCCATAAACGAATCAAAGCAGTTCGGTTCGTCGTAAACGATCTGAATCGAAAGCTCGGCCTTCTGGTTCAGCTCGCTGCAAAGATCGTTCAGCGCCGCCCGCTTCTCCGGCTCAATGGCGCGGGGCTTGTATTGGCGCACGCTGTGGCGCTGCTTCATCAATTCCAGTGCTTCCATGGGTTGGTTCCTCCAATTTCGGCGGGGCTGCCGCGCGGCGGGGCTTTGCAAATGCGCGAAACGGCCGCAGGCCGGTAAAGCCCGCGGTCGTTTCGCGCATTTTGTGCCATGTTTCAGCCGGGCGGCGCGTTTTTTACGCCGCTTACTTCAGTGCCTTTTCAATGTTCGCGTACACAGTGTCGGCATCTTCGCACATCACCATAACCACCTCGCCGCCGGGCATCACACCCAGCTTTGCGTTTTTGGCAATGGCGTACTGGTCCTCCAGATAATGCTCCTGAGCGGCCTTTTGCTGGTCAATAAACGCCTGCAGGCCGGCCTGCACCGTCTCGGTTTTGCCCTCGGCGGGCTTGACGATGGCCAAGCCGTAGCTCTGTACGTTCATCATGCTCACGCTCAGGGCGTAGTCGGTGGCGTCCTCGGCGGAAAAGCCCATCAGCTCCAGCAGCATATCGCCGTAGTCCTTGATATAATCGGCGCTCATCTCATCGGCGTGGCCCTGGGCGGCGGTGTAGCCGTTTTCGCCGGGGGCCAGAATTTCATAATACTCATTATCTTCGTTGCTGCGGGCCGCCGCCAGAATCTCGGCGTAGTTTTTGGGGGCACTGCTGCCGGCCGTGCTGCCGCCGCAGGCGGTCAGGGCAAGGGCCAGCACCAGCAGGGCGGCCAGGGCCTTCAGGGTCTTTTTCATGGGGGTGTTCCTCCTTGTTTTGTACAGGTTGTCGTTTGTAAGCAATACGCATGACCGGGCCGAAAAATTGCACCGGCCCTCAGGTTTTTTGCCAGGCCGTGCGCAGGGCCTCGGCCAGGGCGGGAATATCCCCGGGCGGCAGGGCGGCATAGCCCACCACCACGGTGTTTTCGGGGCAGTGCTCCGGCCGGGCCAGATAGTAGCCCCGCAGCCCCTCCAGCCGCACCCCGGCCGCCCGGGCCCGATCCACCATGGCCGTCTCGCCGGGGCCGTCTTTTAAGGTGAGCAGCAGGTGCAGGCCGGTGTGGCGGCCCTGCAGCTCCACCCGGCCGGGGAAGGCAGTCTCCAGCGCTTCGGCCAGCGTTTCCATTCGCTGCTTGTACTGGCTGCGCAGCCGGGCCAGATGGCGGGTGAAGTGCCCGTCCCGGATGAAGCGGCCAAGGGTCTCCTGCTCAAACCGGCTGACCGTGCTGGAATAGCTGCCGTACATGGCCTGCCAGCGCCCCAGCAGCGGCCGGGGCAGCACCATGGCCGCCATACGGATGCTGGGGGCCAGGCTTTTGCTGAAGGTGGTCAGGTAGATCACCGGCCCGTCCTCCCCGGCCATGCCCTGCAGGCTGGGCAGCGGCCGGATGTCGAACCGGAATTCGGAATCGTAGTCGTCCTCGATGATCCACCGGTCCGGCGCGGCCATGGCCCATTTCAAAAGCTGGGCCCGCCGGGGCGCAGGCATGGTCACCCCGGTGGGAAATTGGTGGCTTGGCGTAATGCAAGCCACCCGTGCCCCGCTGGCCTCCAGCGCGCGGGGGGGCAGGCCGCCCTTGTCAATGTCCACCGGGATGCACTCCACGCCGTTGTTTTCCAGAATTTTTACGGTGCGCCGGTAGCCGGGGTTCTCCACTGCCGCCGCCCCGCCCAGCAGCCGGGCCAGCAGCCCCACCAGGTACTCGATTCCCGCCCCGATGACCACCTGATCCAGCCCGCACTGCACCCCCCGGTAGGCCCGGAGGTAGTCCGCCGCCTGGCGGCGCAGCTCCTCGTCCCCCTGGCGGGGGCCATGGTCCAGCAGCTGGGGAGACGAATACAGCAGCTCCTTCTGGATGCGGCCCCAGGTGCGGAAGGGAAACAAACCGGTGTCCACGCCGCTGGTGGAAAGGTCGAACCGCCAGGCGGCCTGGGGGGCCGCGGGCGGCTCCGGCAGCGGGGCCGGGGCGGCGGGCAGCGGGCCGTCCCACGCCAGCACCCGAAAGCCCGAGCGCTCCCGGCTTTCCAGATAGCCCTCCGCCACCAGCATCTGGTAGGCCGTGTCCACTGTGTTCACCGCCAGGCCCAGGCTGGCCGCCAGGCTGCGCTTGCCGGGCAGGCGGGTGCCCTCGGCCAGCCGCCCGGTGCGGATCTGCCCCGCCAGCGCCCCATACAGCTGTTCGTATAAAGGGGTGTCGGCCCCCGGGTCCAGGTGCAGCGCCAGCTCCACCATGGCAAATCCCTCCCCTGTGCGGGGCCGTTTGCTTGGCTTTTGCAAAACTGACCCCATAAAAAATTCGTTTTCTGACTGTTTCAATGGTGTCAGAAATCGTTATAATGAGCATATACCCACCGAACAGGTTCTGTCAAGGCAGTCTGAACGCGTGCAGGCAGGCACGGCAGGCCGGGCTTCGGGCGGGCGCTTATTTCAATACGATTCAGCCCCCGCGGCCCGCAAACGGCCCGCCCGGGCATTGGCCGCCAACCGGCGGCATTGGGGGAGGTAGTTACTCATGTCTACAACAGCAATGTGGCTTCTGCTTACGGTGGTTGCCATTCTGGTTTTGTTCGTCTCGGTTCTGTACAAGAAGAAGTTCTCGGTGCAGGAGGTCACCATCATCGGTGTGATGGCGGCGCTTTCCTTCGTGGCCTATGAATTCTTCCGCATTCCCAACGTACTCGGCACCGGCTCTTCCTTCCATCTGGGCAACACCTTCACCGCCCTCACCGCCCTTCTGCTGGACGGCGTGAGCGGCGGCCTGGCGGGCGCCATCGGCCTGGCCCTGGCGGACATCTTCGCCGGTGACCCGGGCTACGCCATCACCACCTTCGTGCTGAAGTTCATCATTGGCGTGATCTGCGGCCTGGTGGCCCACAAGGCCTTCAAGCTGCGGGATCAGAAGCCCTCCGGTCAGGGCCGCTACCTGATCAGCGTCATCGTTTCCGCCGCCTCCGGCCTGCTGGCCAATGTGATCACCGACCCCTTCTTGGGTTACTTCCGCAACATCTACATCTTCGGCCAGGAGGCCACCCTCGCCTCCGCCGTGGCCAAGATCACCAGCGGCGTGACCCTGGTGAACAGTCTGCTTTCCACCGTGTGCGCCGTGGTGCTGTACCTGGCCCTGCGCCCCGCGCTGGATGCCGCCGGCCTGCTGCCCAAGGGTGAGCCGGAACCGGCTGCCAAACACTGACACTTCCAATCTCTTTTCCCTCGCCCTCGCTGAAAGCACGGTCCGCCCCGTGGTTTTCGGCGGGGGCACTTTTTGTGCGGCGCCTGCCCGATAGTATGCCCCGCCCCGCGAGGTTTTACCCGGGCGAGGTGTTTGCCGCCGGGGCCGTACTCCCTTTCAGAAGCAAGCGCCGGGCAAGGCGCATTTGCACCCGGGCAGAGGCCGCAAAACCGCGGCCTCTGCCTTTTTCTTTTTGGCAAGACATGCTATAATAAAAAATACGGCGCTTTTTGGGCCTTTCTGCGTTCGCTGCGGGCAGGCGGGTGCAGGCTGCCCTGCGCCGTCGGTTTTGCCGTTTTGCAAAATTTTCAAGCTTTATACAAACCGTATACAGCCCAGTTTCTTGCCTTCCCGGCGTTTCCTGCCCGCAATCATCAAAAAAACGACTTGTAACCGAAGGAGTTCCGCCATGCGCACCATCATCTGGTTCATTTATTTCTGGGGCTACCTGCTCTTTTCCTGGCCCATGCTGCACAAGGGCCTTGCCGCCCAAAAGCGGGGCAACAACGCCGTGGGCGATGCCCTGGCCGCCAAGTATGTGCCCCACTGGGCCGGGCGCCTGCTGGCCATGGCGGGCGTGACCGTCACCGTCACCGGGCGGGAGAACATCCCCGCCGGACGGCCCTGCGTGTTTGTGGCCAACCACCGCAGCTACTACGACATTCCCCTCATGCTCACCCAGCTGGATGCCCCCCACGCGCTGGTAAGCAAAATCGAGGTGAGCCGCATTCCTCTGGTGCGCGGCTGGATGCGCCTTCTGCACTGCGTGTTTGTGGACCGGGGCGATGCCCGCCAGTCCATCCAGTGCCTGAGCCAGGCCACCGAGAACGTGCGGGCGGGCTACTCCGTGACCATCTTCCCGGAGGGCACCCGCTACAAGGGGGCCGAGGGCGGCCTGGGCGAGTTCAAGGGCGGTGCGTTCCGCATTGCCACCCGGGCCGGCGCGCCGCTGGTGCCGGTGGTCATCCACGGCAGCCGGGCCATCATGGAGGACAACGGCGGCTGGATGAAGCCCGCCCACGTGCGCATTGAGATCCTGCCCCCCATCGAGACCGAAGGGCTGGACCGGCAGGCCCTCAAGGCCCTGCCCGGCCGCACCGAGGCCCTCATCCGCGAAAAGCTGGCGGAGGGCTGAACCATGAGCCGCCAAGCCCCCTACCCGGAAAGCCCCTACCACCGCATCTACACCAAAAACCGCAGCTTTTCGCAGCTGCGCCCCGGCCCCGCTGCCCCACAGGAGGAACCCATGCCCCAAGGAACCGAACCCGTTTACTTTCAGCAGCACCTGGGTATGGTGCTGACCCACACCGAAACCGGCCATGTGCAGGGCCGCTTGGAACTGAAGCCCTGGATGAAAAACCCCATCGGCAGCGTACACGGCGGCGTGCTGTTCAGCTTTGCCGACACCACTTCCGGTGCGTCTGTGGTTACCTACGGCCACAGCGTCACCACGGTGGACGGCTCCATTGATTATCTGGCCCCGGCCCTGACCAGCACCACCCTGTTCAGCGACGCCCGGGTGGTCAAGCACGGCCGCACCCTGAGCGTGGTGGAGTGCAGCATCACCGACGAAACCGGCAAGCTGCTGGCCCGCACCCACATGACCTTTTACAACCTGACCGAGGCCATGGCCCGGGATGGCAAAACCGCCCCCATTCCCGCTTTGAAGGAGACCATGGAGGGCTGAGCCGCACGTTTTCTCCGCAACAAACACATCCCCCGCAGGAAGCGCCGCGTTTGCGGCTTCTCGCCTCCTGTGGGGGATGTGTCTTATTTTGGGTTCATAGGGCGCTGCTCCGGCATTGCGTTAAGATCAGCTCGGCCGCGTCGGCAATGTAGCCGCCCAGCGGCTTTGCCTCCAGCCCGGCCACCTGCACGCCGCAGCGGCTGACCGGCACCAGCACCTTCTGCGCCGGGCTTTCGGCCACGGCCCGGGCCATGGCGGGGCTGAATTCCCCCATCATGCCGCCGGCCAGCACAATGCCGATGGGCCCGGCCAGCACATCGGCGCGGGCGGCGTTGTACACCACCGCATACTCGCCCGTGGCCCCGGCGCTGGCCCCGGCCTTCACCATGGCCGCGGTGGCCGCCGCATTGGTGCCCACCGCCAGCAGAAAGCCCTCGTATCCGCCGGCCCGCAACCGCTCGATCAGGGCGCGGCCCACGCCGCCGCCCTGGCCGTCCATCACCACAAGGCGCTGTTCCATCGCCGGTCTCCTTCTCTTAAACTTCCGTCAGCTCTCGGACGTGCTGTAAACCGCCAGCTCCACCTTTTCGATGAGCACATCTTCGGTGGGCTTGTCATTTTCGTCGGTGTCCACGGCTGCAATGGCGTCCACAACGTCCATGCCCTCGTACACCTGGCCGAACACGGTGTAGCGGTTGTCCAGATAGGGCAGGCCGCCCGCCTCTTTGTAGGCGTCAATGACCTCCTGCCGCACCCCGGCCTCTTCCATCTGGCTCTGCAGGCTCCGGTCCAGCCCGGGCAGCGCCTGCACAAAGTAGAACTGGGACAGGTTCGAGGCGGCATCCTCCTCGCTGTGGGCCACGCACAGGGCCCCAGCGTAGTGGTGCAGCCGGTCCGAAGGCTCCACGGGGAAGGGATTGTCCCGCCAGATGGTGGCGCCGCCCAGGCCGGTGCCGGTGTCGTCGCCGCCCTGCACCAGCGCGCCGTACACTGCCCGGTGGAAGGTCAGGCCGTTGTAGTAGCCCTGCTCCACCAGGCCGGTGAAGTTCTCCACCGCCATGGGGGCGTCATCCGGATAGAGCACCGCCCGGATCTCCCCTTTGCTGGTGTGGAAGATGGCGATGGGGTCGCCCTCATTCGGGGCCTGAAACTGCTGTTCCTGGCTTTCCACCGCCGGGCGGTTGACCTTTGCCGATTTTTTGCCGCCGCAGGCAGTGGCGGTCAGCGCCAGAGCCAGGGCCAGAACGGCCGCAGCGGCCGCGATTCGTCTGCGCATAAGCAATTCCTCTCCGGCCGGGGTGCCCGCGTTCGGTGCGCCCCGGCATCTTTGTATGTTTGGGGAATAGATATATTTAGTATAGCACATTCCAAAGAGAAATGGGGCGCTCTTCGCAAGGTTTTGCCGACCTTCCCATGAAAAAGATATGGAAGTGCGAACCCCTCTTGACGGCGGCTGAAAAAGCCGCTAAACTATAACCAGAGCAAAACAAAACCGCTGGGCGGCACCCGCCGTACCGGGCGGAATTTACCGGGCCTTAGGCCGGAAAAGGAGCGCGACATGGCAGAGGAAAAGATCCCTCCCGTTCAGGATGAAGAGGACGAGGGCTACGAGCCCGACCTGATCACCCTGGAGGACGAAGAAGGCAAAGAGCACACCTTTGAGGTGATCGACGCCCTGACCTGGGAAGGCACCTATTATATGGCCCTGGTGCCCTGGGTGGAAGACGAAGCCCAGCTGGCCGAGGCGGACCTGGACCTGGTCATCATGAAGGTTGGCAACGACGACGAAGGCGAGTATATGGACGTGGTGGAAGACGACGAAGAATTCTACCAAGTGAGCAAGCAGTTCGAAGAGCGCCTCAACGACCTGTACGACATTCAGTAAGCAAAAATTTTGAAGGGGTTACTCCTGCCCGGCACGATTTGTTGCGGCTTGATATAATCCTACTAATCAAATTTAGGGAGCTCGTGTTCAACGGCGGATCGCAGACCTCCCGCCTCGGCGGAAGAAGGGAGCGTGATCCCGATGGTAGGGCACCCACCTGCCAATCCGGTAGGTTTTGATTGGTCGCAGACGACCGTGGTGGGACCTCTTTGAAACGAAGTACCGCCCCCGGCGTTCCCGATGGGAACCGCCGAGGGCGGTTTTTTGTGTCTCGCCGTCAAATGCCTTCCCCTCAAGGGGAAGCCAAAATTTCTCGCAAGGGAAGCCAAAACCGCGCCGGTGCCGCTTTCTCCACCCAGCCGGTTTTTCCACAATTTCTTTTTCGAATGTGCAAAACCCAGCTGCTCGGTGCGAAAAAAGGGCAGCAAAAAGGCCCGCCTGGCAGCGGGCCTTTTTGCATAGAGGGGTGGGAAAGTATATTAAATGAAAGATGTCAAAATGAAAGCGGCGGGTTCATCGGATGCCGAACCCTTTGCTGTGATTTCAAGTATACTCAGCTTTCTTAAAATGTCAAACGGCGGCCCCGAAGAATACTTTATTTTTCTTCTTTACAATTGGGTTTTGACTTTATATAATTAAAACAGCACCTGCAAAATTTTGCCTCTTGCCGCTTTTGTGCGCATTGTTCAATATTTTGCTTAATTTACAAAAAACTTTTGGCGCATTGCTACAATGCGTTGGTTTGCGGCGGCAAATTGCCGCCGGAGGGAGGTTTTTTCATGGACGAACTCGATCAGCAGATCCTGGGCCTGCTGGCCAAAAATGCCCGTATGCCCGTCAAAGAGATCGCGCGGGAGGTCTCGCTTACCAGCCCGGCGGTCAGCAGCCGCATTCACCGGCTGGAGCAGGAGGGCGTGATCGGCGGCTACACCGTGCGCATCAACCTGCCGGACAGCCGCACCCGGGTGAACGCCCTCATCAGCCTGTCCATCCCCCCCTCCATGCGGGAATCGTTTTTACAGGAGCTGTCCACCATCCCCGAGGTGCTGCAATGCTTCCACCTCACCGGCAGCTACAGCTTCATTGTGAAGGTGAGCTGCGGCGACATGGAAGCGCTGGAGCGGCTCATCACCCTGTTCCAGAAAGCCGGCCCCACCAGTACCCAGATCATTCTGTCCACCCCGGTGGACCGCAAGCCCTATTGAGAGAGGTGCCTTCATGAAACACTGCCCCAACTGCGGCCGTGAAACTGGCGACCGCTCCGCCTACTGCCCCGCCTGCGGCGCAGCCCTGCCCCCGGCCGATGACACCCAGCAGCAGCTGGAGCGGCTTCTTGAGGAAGTGCAGACCGGCCTGGCCCGGATGAACCGGAACCCGGACGCTGCGGCCGAGAACACCCCCGATTCCGCATCTGAGGATGCCCCGGAAACGGCCCAGCCCGCCGCCCTGCCTGCACCGGGCGCAGACGAGGGCGCTGCCCATCCGGCCGATGAGGTCGATGCCGCCCACGAACCAGAACCGGCTGCCAACGGCCCCGCCGGGGTCAACGCGGCGCTGCCTCCCCTGCCCCAGGCCCCAAAAGCCGGCCCCCGCATGGAACCGGAAGGGGCACAGCCCCACGCCGCGCCCCACTACGCCGCGCCCGCCCAAACGGAAGGCCCCCTTTCCACCGGGCGCTATTTCGGTTTGCTGCTGCTCATGCGGCTGCCGGCCATCGGGCTTGTGTTCTGCCTGGTGTGGGGCTTTGGCCGCCATGTTCCGGCCGAGCGGCGCAATCTGGCCCGGGCCTGCCTCATGCACCACGGCCTGTTCCTGCTTCTGGCGGGGCTTCTGGTGGCCCTTGGCCTGGGCACCGGCCTGTTCACCAGCTACGACGACGCCTATTATGACGGCTATTACGACGGCTATTACGATGGCTATATGCAGTCCAGCCCCTACGGCGGCTCGTTCGGCGATGACTTCGACGAGTATTTCGGTGACTACGGCGGCTATGACGATTATTACGGAGGCGCCCCCGCAGCGGACAGCCCCCACAAAGCCCTGTAAGCGGGCGGTTTGCCCGCATCGTTCCCCTTCCGCACAAAAAAGCCCGCCCCGGGCGGCCGAACCTTACGGTCGGCGCTTCGGGGCGGGCTTTTTCTCGATTGAATGGGACTTTTTAACGGTGGAACAGCTGCGCGCCCTCGTACTTCGGCTCGCAGGTCAGGTTCACGCCCAGGCGGCGGAACATCTCCTCATCCGCGGCGGAAAGGATCACCGTGGAGTGCATCTCACAGCCGCGCAGCGCGCTCAGCTGGTCCAGCGCGGCCTGTGCCTGGGGGTCGCTGGCGGCGCAGACGGACAGCGCCAGCAGCATCTCCTCGGTGTGCAGGCGGGGGTTCTGGCTTCCCAGATGCTTCACCTTCAGCTTCTGAATCGGCTCAATGACCTCGGGGCTGAGCAGGTGGCGTTCGTCCTCAATGCCGGCCAGAGCCTTCAGGGCGTTCATGGTGGCGTTGGCGCAGGCACCCATCAGGGGGCTGGTGCGGCCGGTGAAGATGCGGCCGTCGTTCAGCTCGATGGCCACGGCGGGCGCACCGGTCAGCTTCTCACGCTCCAGCGCGGGGGCCACTACGGCGCGGTCGCCGGGCTTCACGCCGGCCTTCTGCATCAGCAGCTCCAGCTTGCGCACGGCCGAGGCCACGGGCTTGCCCTGGGCCAGCTTCTTGGTGGCGTCGTAATAGCGGCGCAGAATCTCCTCGCAGCTGGCCTTTCGGCAGGCTTCGTCGTTCACGATGCAGTTGCCGGCCATGTTCACGCCCATGTCGGTGGGCGACTGGTAGCGGCACTGGCCGTAAATGCGGGTAAAGATGGCGTTCAGCACCGGGAAGGCTTCCACATCCCGGTTGTAGTTCACCGCCAGCTTGTTGTAGGCCTCCATGTGGAAGGGGTCGATCATGTTCACGTCGTTCAGATCGGCGGTGGCGGCCTCATAGGCCAGGTTCACCGGGTGATTCAGCGGCAGGTTCCAGATGGGGAAGGTTTCAAACTTGGCGTAACCGGCCTGGTTGCCCCGGCGGTTCTCGTTGTACAGCTGGCTCAGGCAGGTGGCCAGCTTGCCGCTGCCGGGGCCGGGGGCCGTAACCACCACCAGGCTGCGGGTGGTTTCAATGTAGTCGTTCTTGCCCAGGCCCTCGTCGCTGACGATCAGGTCCAGGTTGGTGGGGTAGCCGTCAATCAGGTAATGGCGGTAGGTGCGCACGCCCAGGCTGGCCAGATGCTGCTCAAAGGCCATGGCCGCGGGCTGGCCCTTGAACTGGGTGAGCACCACGCTGCCCACATACAGCCCGTAGCTGCGGAACACGTCGATCAGACGCAGCACATCCTGCTCATACCGGATGCCCAGATCGCCCCGGGTCTTGGGCTTTTCAATATCGCCCGCATTGATGGCGATGATGATCTCGGCCTGATCCTTCATCTGAAGCAGCATCCGCATCTTGCTGTCCGGCTCAAAGCCCGGCAGCACACGGCTGGCGTGGTAATCGTCAAAGAGTTTGCCGCCGAACTCCAGATACAGCTTGCCGCCGAACTGCTGAATGCGCTGGCGGATCTGCTCCGACTGGGTGCGCAGGTACTGGTCGTTGTCAAAACCGACTTGATACATGAAACATTCCCTCCCATGGACGGGCGGTGGGGCCGCCCGGTTCTCACACCGAAAAACTGCCCGCCTTGATGGGGGCAGCATAACAGTAACATTATAAACATCCCTGCGCCCGGGGGCAAGGGGGAAGCCCGGCTTTTTTCGGGCAAAATCTTCCTTCCTCGTGTGCGGAGGGAGATCGCCGCGCGGCCGAACGTGCCGCCGCCGCAAAAACGCAAAGCCTTCCCTGCACACAAAAAAGCCCCTGCACCAAACGGTGCGGGGACTTTTCTGATGCAATCGAAAAGTTCGTCAGGACTCAGGCGTTGGCCTTGTTGGCACGCTTGGCCATGCGGCTGATCTTGCGGGCAGCAGTGTTCTTGTGCAGGACACCCTTGCTCTTCGCCTTGTCGATGGCGGACACAGCGGCCACCACAACAGCGTCCTTATCAGCAGCGTTCGCAGCGATGGCAGCGTCTGCCTTCTTGACGACTGTTTTCAGGTTAGACTTGATCGCCTTGTTGTGCATGGTCTCCTTCTGAGCCTGCACCACACGGTCCTTCTGGGATTTGATGTTAGGCATTCGTTCCACCTCCTTAATCACCCATAACAGTACATCTTATGTTAGCACATGTTTTGCTTTGGTGCAAGTGTTTTTTTCAAAAAATGGCCGCCCGGGCAGAAAAATCCTCCCCGCTTTCCCCCATTTTTTTGGGCGGAATTGCCCACAGCGGCGAAAACGGCGCAAAAACGGCACAAACAATTCCGAAATTCGTCTTATTGCGGTACAGGTGGGGATGTGCTATCATTGTGTATATGTATAAATCCGGCAAATAATTGCGAAGTTTTGACAAGATTCTCACGTTCAAGAAAGGATGGTATGCTCCTTTGGAAACAGAAAAGCCGCGCGGCATTGCCGCGCTGTTCGGCGGCAGCCCCCAGCAGGTGCTGTGCGCCTTTGACATTGCCTGGCCTGCCGTTCTGGAGAGCGTGTTCGTCGCCCTGGCCGGTTTGATCGACTCGCTGATGGTCAGCACCCTGGGCGCGGCGGCGGTGGCCTCGGTGGGCCTGACCACCCAGCCCAAGTTCATCGCCCTGTCCCTCTTCATTGCGCTGAACGTGTCGGTGTCGGCGCTGGTGGCCCGCCGCAAGGGCCAGAAGGACCGGGACGGCGCCAACCAGGTGCTGATGATGGCGCTGGGCTTCACACTGGTGATGGGCCTGGTGCTGGGCGCGGTGTGCATTGCCTTCGCTCCCACCTTTATGGATCTGGCCGGTTCCAACGCCGAAACTCACGACAACGCGGTGCTGTACTTCCGCATTGTGGTGGGCGGTATGATCTTTTCAGTGCTCAGCCTGATCATCAACGCAGCCCAGCGAGGCAGCGGCAACACCCGCCTTTCCATGCGCGCCAACGTGGCCTCCAGCCTGGTGAACATCACCTTCAACTGGCTGCTCATCAACGGGCACCTGGGCTTTCCCGCTCTGGGCATGAAGGGTGCAGCCCTGGCCACCGTGCTGGGCACCGTGGTGGCCTGCTGCATGAGCATTTCCAGCATTCTGCGGGAAGACAGCTTCGTGAGTATTCCCTACATGCTGCGCAAAAAGGTGCGCCCGGGCGTGGAAAACGCACTGGTGATGGTCAAGCTCTGCGCCAGCTGCTTTGTGGAGCAGATCTTCATGCGCATTGGCTTTATGGCCACCGCCGTGATGGCGGCAGACCTGGGCACCGCCCCCATGGCGGCCCATCAGGTGGGCATGAACTTTCTGTCTCTGTCCTTCGCCTTCGGTGACGGAATGCAGGTGGCGGCCATCACGCTGGTGGGCCAGAGCCTGGGCCAGAAAGACCCCGCCCTGGCCCGCCGCTACGGCCGGGTGTGCCAGCGCATGGGCTTCTGCATCTCGGTAGTGCTGTCCATCATTTTCCTCACCCAGGGCCGCAACATTTATCGCCTGTTCTTCAGCGAAGAGGCCATTGTGGCCGACGGCGTGATGATCATGCGCATGATGACGATCATCACCCTGATGCAGATCGCCCAGGTGGTGTATATGTCCTGTCTGCGGGCGGGCGGCGATGTACTGTACACCACCATTGCCTCCACCGTCAGCGTCACGCTGGTGCGCACGATCGCCTGCTACATCCTGTGCTACACCCTGAACTTGGGCCTGTTCGGCCTGTGGCTGGGCATCAGCAGCGACCAGTGCTCCCGCCTGATCTTCAGCAGCATCCGCTTTGCCAGCGGCCGCTGGACGCAGAAGAAGCTGTGAGTGGTTTCGGGGCTATTACAAGTTGATGGATGCGCTATAAAGCCGCGCCCGGATGGTTCTTCATCCGGGCGCGGCTTTGTTGTGCTTCCGAAAACGGCGGCCGTCTCGCCTTACCCCAGCACCACGTTCGCCAGATCCTCCGGCGTGTCGGCCAGCACATCTGCGCCGGCGGCCAGCAGCTCGTCACGGCCGCGGAAGCCCCACACCGCCCCGCAGCCAGGCAGCTTTGCGTTGTGGGCGGTGTAAATGTCCACGTTGCTGTCACCCACATAGAGGGTGCGGGCCGGGTCGGCCCCCATGGCCGCCATCAGGGCCTGCACCCCGTCCGGGGCGGGCTTCACCGGGCAGCCGGCCACCGCGCCCCGCACCCGGGCGAACACCCCCGGGAAGTGATGCTCCACAATGGCGCGGGCCAGGTCGTCCTGCTTGTTGGACACCACGCCGCACTGCACTCCGGCGTCCAGCAGGCGGCGCAGCGTCGCCTCCATGCCCGGATAGGGGCAGGTCTTGTCCTCCTTGTGGGCATCGTACCGGGCGGCGAACTGCGCCAGAGTGGCCTTCAGCCGCTCCGGCGTGCGCTGATCCTCGGGCGAAAACCGCTCCACCAGCTTGGGAATGCCGTTGCCCACCATGTGCTTGAACTGCTCCACGGTAAACTCCGGCCAGCCGTTTTGGCGGCAGACCCAGTTGCCCGCGTCCGCCAGATCGTCAATGGTATTCAGCAGCGTGCCGTCCAGATCGAACAAAACAAAGTCGTACTTCCTCATGATTTTTCCCTCCTGCGGGGCGGCCTGCTCCGCGTTTTTGCCTGGCCCGTCACAGAGGAACGTGGCGGGCCGGCCACAGCCTCAGGCTGCGCAGGCGGTACCGGCAGCCGGACACAAACAGCTTAAAATGGCAGTGCCCCTGCTGCATACTGAAAGGCGTTTGATACATCCGGGCACTGCGCTGGGGCGAAAAGATGCACACCAGATACCGGGTGTACCGCTTTGTGAAGCACAGGGTGGGCGGGCCGCCCGGCTCGTGGCGAAGGCCCTCGCAGAAAAAGCCCTCCAGGGCCACCGCCACCAGTCCCAGGCACAGCAAAAGCCCCACGCCCAGCGGCAGACTGGCGGTCGGCAGCCGCCATAACGAGGACAGCCACCCCACCGCCACCACCGCCGTGAGAATGCCCGGCAGGGCCAGAAACGCCGGCAGGCTTCGGCCGGTGAGCGGCTCAGGCCGGGGCGGCGGCAGGCGGAACGAGGGCATCAGCCGCCGAAGCGGCTCCACTCCGTCCTTCATGCGCCACACCATAACGGGGGTGTCGTCGCCGCTGTCGGCCCCGGCGCGCAGGTACACAAGGCACCGGCCCAGAAGCCGCGCCAACGGCGTTATGCGCACCTCGGCGCTGGTCACGCAGCCGGGGCGCACCCGCCGTTCCCGCAAAGTGAGCAGCCCGCCCCGGGCCAGAATCACCGCACGACCCCGGTACACCCGGTACCTGGCCGAGCGGAGAAAGCCCCCTGCAATGCCCACAAACCACACCGCGCCCATCAGGGTGAGCAGCCAGGAAAGGCCCACCGGCAGCACCCGCTGGGCCAGCCGCTCCACCCCAATGAGGCCCTGCATGGCCGCGGCCCACATCCGCTTCAGCTCGGCGGCGGCCAGCTGGTCGCTGCGCTGCACGCTGACAAAGGCCAGCAGGCCCGTCACCAGGCCGTTGGCTGTGAGCAGCACCAGATACAGCCGCCCTGCCCGGGTGGGCACGTACAGCGGCCGCTCCTCCCGCAGAGGGATAAGCGTTTCCGCCAGTTCATGGGCCGCCCGCCGGGGCAGCCACAGGCTCAGGCTCTTCGGTTTCGGCCCGCTCCGGCGGGGGTACAGGGTCATCTGGGCCGCCCCGAACAGGCGGCTGACCGGGTTTTCCCGAATTTCCAGGCTTGCGATCTCCTCCGGGCGCAGGCGCAGGGTTCGCCGCGCCGCCAGCCCCCGGCAGATCACCAGGCTTCCCTGCTCCAGCTTCCACCCGGCCGGCAGCCACAGAAGCACCGCCGCCGCTGCCAGGGCGAGCAGCAGCGCCCCCTCCTGCCAGAGGGCCGCCCGGAAGGCCGCCAGGTCAAAGGCCCGCAGCGCATTGAGGAGGGGCAGCAGGCACACCGCCAGCCAGCGGCGCATCAGCTGCACGGAATAAGCCGGGTGAAACCGGCGCAGCCCCGTCACAGCCCCAGCGCCCGGCACAGGGCGTCCAGATCTTCGGCGGGCAGCAGCGGCAGCAGGCAGGTCTGCCCGCCGGCCCCGTGCACCCAGGCCAGGCACAGCCCGGCCCGACGCAGAACGGGCGTGGTCACCCGCTGCAGGCCGCACACGGTCAGCCGGGGCATCCGGTGCAGAACGGGAAACAGCACCCCCACGCTCACCTCCAGCTCCCGGGGGGTCATCCGCACCCGCCAGGTGGGCAGCACCACCAGCAGCAGCCACAGGCCCAGCAGCAGCCACACCGCCGCAAAGGCAATGCCCGCCGTCAGGCTCTGCCAGAAGGCAAAGGCCGCCAGAAATCCCCCCAGCAGAGTGTACCAGAGGGCCGCCGCCCAGATAGCGGCCGGGGTACTTTTCCATTCCATCGGGCGGCCTCCTTTTCCAATTTCTTCAAACTTCGTCCATCGTCGGTTTTTACAGCTTCCAGTCCCGCATCAGCTGGCGCAGGCCCTCGTCCCGGGCCAGGCACAGCACCCGGTCGCCGGGCAGCAGCACCGTGCCGCCCCGGGGAATCAGCAGCCGCTCGTTGCGGGTGATGGACACCAGCACCACCTCTGGTGGAATGGGCGCCTGGGTCAGGGTCTGCCCCGCCAGCGCAAAATCCGTGGGCAGCAGCACCTCGGTCAGGTCCGCCTGCCCGCCGGAAAGGCTCATCACATGGCGCAGGGCGCTGGTCTCCACCTCCCGCTCCAGCAGGCGGGTGAGGATTTCGGTGCTGCACATGGTGATGTCCACCCCGAGCTTTTTCAGCGACTCGGTGTTTTTCGGGTTGTTCACCCGGGCTGCGGCGCGGGGCACCTCGAACTGCTTTTTCGCCAGCTGGCAGGCGATCAGGTTCGCCTCGTCCTGCCCGGTCACGGCCACCAGTGCCGCCGCGCCCCGGCAGCCCGCCGTCTCCAGCACCTGGGGCGAGGTTCCGTCGCCGCAGATCACCGGCAGCTCCAGCTGGTTGGCCAGGCGGACGCAGCGGCCCTCGTCCCGCTCGATCAGCACCGGCATCTGGCCCCGCTCCTGCAGAGCCCGGGCCAGATGAAAGCCCACCTTGCCGCCGCCCACAATGCACACCCGCGGCCCCTCCGGCTTTTTCCGGTGGGGCTTTTGGGGCGGGGCGGAGGTTTCTTCGGCGGCGGTCTGCCGCCGGGCGTTCGGGTCGGTTTTTGCCAGAAGGGCGTCCGCCGTCAACTCGGTGGAGCACACCAGCTCCAGCCCGAAGCGCTCGCCGTACACCCGGCTGCGGGCCGGGTCCACCACTCGGGCAATGGCCTGGGGCACCCCAAACAGCTCTTTGGCCATTTGGGCCACCATCAGGTTTACATCGTCCTGCCCGGTCACGGCCAGCACCGCGCCGCAGCTCTCCACTCCGGCCTGATGCAGGGCGTCTGCATCAATGGCCGGGCCGTGAATGGTCGGCCCGTCAAAGCCCTCCTGTACCAGTTCTTCCAGCGCCTGGCTGTCCCGGTCCAGCACGGCGACCTGATGGCCTCTGGCCCGCAGGGCAGGCACCAGTCGGCGGCCGGTGCGGCCGCAGCCCACGATGAGAATGTTCATATGCGTTCCCTTTCCGGCCGCGCAGGGTCGGCCCGGCGCGGCATTCTGCTTCCATTATATCCGATTTGCACCGCTTGGCAAGCAAACCGGCCCTTTTGCGCGGGTTCTCCCCCAAAGACCCGGTTTTCTGCCCGGTGCGCCTTTTGTTTTTCGGCGCTTTGTGGTATACTGGGAGTCGTTTTATGAGAATCGGTTTTCATCGGCAGGTTCTTTTTCCGGACGGGCGGCGGTGCTTTTTCGGGCAGCAGTGAATGATTTCCCGCTGCTCTCTCGTAGGAATAACAAGCCCGTTTTTGTTCCGTTCCCTGAATCTCCGGCCCTGCGCCGGGAAAGTGAGTGCAGATTTATGGTTGAAATTTTAAAGGCGGTGCTCATGGGCATCGTAGAGGGCATTACCGAATGGCTGCCCATCTCCAGCACCGGCCACATGATCCTGCTGGAGCAGATCGTTCAGTTTCAGCTGAGCGATGCGTTTATGAGTATGTTCCGGGTGGTCATCCAGCTGGGCGCCATTCTGGCCGTGGTGCTGCTGTATTTTGATAAGCTGTGGCCCTTCCGCAAGCCCCACGAGCCGGCCCCCCAGAGCGCAAACCTGAGCCAGAAGCTGATTCCCTGGCTGCGGCCGAACATCTGGCGGCTTTGGGGGCTGATCCTCATCGCCAGTGTGCCCGCCGCGGTCATCGGCCTTCCGCTGGACGACTGGCTGGATACGCACCTGTACAACGCCCCCGTGGTGGCTGCCATGTTGATTCTTTACGGCGTGCTGTTCCTGGTGGTGGACAACGGCCGCCGCCCCTTGGTGACCCATATGGACCAGCTGACCTGGAAGCACGCCCTGGTGGTGGGCATTTGGCAGGTGCTGAGCCTGATTCCCGGCACCAGCCGCAGCGGCGCCACCATCGTGGGCGGCCTGCTGCTGGGCCTGAGCCGCCCCGTGGCCGCCCAGTTTACCTTCTACCTGGCCATTCCGGTCATGGCGGGCGCCAGCGGCCTGAAGCTGGTCAAGTATCTGCTGGCCGGCAACACCTTCACCGGCCTGGAGATCGGCGTGATGCTCATCGGCATGGTGGTGGCCTTTGTGGTCAGCCTGCTGGCCATCGGCTTCCTGATGCGCTACGTCAAAAAGCACAGCTTCCGGCTGTTCGGCTGGTACCGCATCGCCCTGGGTGTGCTGGTGCTGGGCGTGTTCTTCGTGCAGGGTCTCCTCGCCTGAGGGCAGGATGAACCGGGAACCGGACCCCAACGCCTTCCCCCTCGAGGGGAAGGTGGCCCGAAGGGCCGGATGAGGTGGGGGGCGCAAATCACCGCTGCCTCCTTATCCCAAACGCGCAAACGAATGCACAAGCGCAAAACCAAATGTACAAATGCGAAACAAGCGATCCGCAAGCAAAGGGGTATGTGCCTTCGTGGTACATACCCCTTTTTCTCGGACGCATTTTTCGGCCTGAAAAACTGCTGCTTAGGCGAAAGCTTGTGAAATCCGCAAAATGTTTTTCGATTCAGAAAACCAATTGCGCGAAATCGCGTGGCCCGAACCCGTGCACATCGGTCGAGTATCCTGACGATGCAGATCGGCAGCGGAAGATTCGGCTGGGGGAGCGCCGTGCCGAGCAGAGAATTTGCCGTACCGATGAGAAAGCCGCTGTATTTGAATCCCCCCAACAAGCCTCGGCATGTGCGTCTCGGGGGCCCGTTTTTGCTTCCCTCTGCCCCCGCCCGGCAAAAAGTTTGCCCCCTGCCCCGCCCAAACTTTACACCGGCCCTTTATTATCCTATAATAGAAGAGATACGGAAATTCGGAGCGCTCCGCCCGCACACGCTGCGGCGGCCCCCGTGTAAGAAAAGGAGTAACCCATTATGCAGCGCATCGAAATTGCGAACCTGTACAAGAACCTTCCCCAGGATGGGCAGGCCGTCACCCTCTGCGGCTGGGCCAAAACCATTCGGGATTCCAAAAAGATCGGCTTCATTGAGCTGACCGACGGCAGCTGCTTCAAGAGCCTGCAGGTGGTTTTTCAGGCCGACAAGCTGGAAAACTACACCGAGATCGCCAAGGCCGGCACCTACACCAGCCTGGAAGTGAAGGGCCGCATCGTGCTGACCCCGCAGGCCAAGCAGCCCTTTGAGGTCAACGCCGACGAGATCACCATCCTCGGCAGCTGCCCCTCCGACTATCCCCTGCAGAAAAAGCGCCACAGCGTTGAGTTCCTGCGCACCATGCCCCATCTGCGCCCCCGCACCAACACCTTCTCGGCCGCATTCCGGGTGCGCAGCGCCGCGGCCTACGCCATCCACCGCTTCTTCCAGGAGCAGGGCTTCGTCTACGTGCACACCCCCATCTTCACCGGCTCGGACTGTGAGGGCGCGGGCGAGATGTTCCGCGTGACCACTCTGGACCTGAACAACGTGCCCAAAACCGAGGACGGCCAGGTGGACTTCAGCCAGGACTTCTTCAAGCGCAGCACCCAGCTCACCGTTTCCGGCCAGCTGGAGGCGGAGGCCATGGCCCTGGCCTTCGGCAAGGTGTACACCTTCGGCCCCACCTTCCGCGCTGAGGAGAGCTACACCCCCCGCCATGCCGCGGAGTTCTGGATGATTGAGCCGGAGATGGCCTTCGCCGATCTGAACGACTACATGAACACCGCCGAGGCCATGACCAAGTACGTCATCCGCTACGTGCTGGACACCTGCCCCGACGAGATGGCCTTCTTCAACCAGTTCTTTGACAAGGGCCTCATCGAGCGCCTGGAACTGGTGGCCAACAGCGACTTCGGCCGCATCACCTACACCGACGCCGTGGAGCTGCTGAAGCAGCACAACGACGAGTTCCAGTACAAGGTGGACTGGGGCACCGACATTCAGACCGAGCACGAGCGCTACATCACCGAGCAGGTGTTCCACAAGCCCGTGTTCGTCACCGACTACCCCAAGGAGATCAAGAGCTTCTATATGCGCGCCAACGCGGACGGCCGCACCGTGGCCGCCGCCGATATGCTGGTTCCCGGCATCGGCGAGCTGATCGGCGGCAGCCAGCGCGAAGAGCGTCTGGATGTGCTGGAGCAGCGCATGGCTGAGATCGGCATGAGCACCGAGGGCTACGAGTGGTATCTGGAGCTGCGCAAGTACGGCACGGCCCAGCACGCGGGCTTTGGCCTGGGCTTCGAGCGCCTTGTGATGTACCTGACCGGCATTCCCAACATCCGCGACGTGCTGCCCTTCCCCCGCACCTGCGGCGGCTTCTGATCGCACCGGCCCACCATTGATGCCCCTTGAACGGCATGGAGAAAAACATGGAAGCTGAATTGTTCAAAACCATCGCCCACGTTGCCCCGCCGGAGCAGATTCCCGCAGGCAAGTGGCTGACCACCCTGAACGCCCTGCTGAAGCGGGACGTGCAGGGCGGCATGGATTGGCTGAGCCAGTGCAAACAGGCCCTGATTAAATGGAGCGACCGCCCCCAGATGGAGGGCACCGTTGCCGGGGCCTATTTATGGGACGGCACCGGCGAAACTCGCCTGTACCTGCTGTTTACGGACGGCCAGCGCCAGGGCGGCATGAAAAATCTGTATGCGGCCGTGTGCGCCCCCAGCGAGGGGCTGGTCTGCCGCCCTCTGTGCCAGGAAGAGCACGATTTCGTGCGCCAGCTCATCCGTTTCGAGCTGACCGAGGGCTTTGTGATCCCCCGCATCATTTATGCCTATTCCGACGCAATTCCTCAGGACGTGTGGTTCTGGTGATGTGTGCGGGTCGTCCGGCAAGCCCCCTTGCGGCTGCCCCTGCCGTATAGCACCGATCTGCACATTCCCCAAGAAACGATAACGATAAAGAAACCGGCAGCTGCCAGAGAGCGTTTCTCTCCGCGCAGCTGCCGGTTTTGGGTTATCACGGGAAAAGCCGGGGGCTGAAGAAGGGCAAAGCCTTTTCCTTGAGATGCAAATCAATACTCACAGAACTTTATGACTTTTTGAATACTTCCCGAAAAAGAAAAGCCGCTGTCGCTTGACAGCAGCCTTTCCGATAGCGTGTTATGCGTAAATCAAATCGGTTGAAACAATCTCCATAGCGGCGTTGCGGATGTTGTTCATCTTCTGTCGTTGCCTCACCGGAGCGCTTCCATCCGCTGAGAAAGCCAGGCCGGCCGGTGGTCCGCACCGAGCGCGCCCTGACCTGCCTCACCGGCCAGCAGCGGGATTTTCTGACCGTGTTTTATGGGGGCCGGCCCGGCGGGCGAACCTGCCGCAGAAAGCGGGTTGCCGGAACCGGACGAAGCGGCTATACTGGAAGAGCGAGGCCGCGATTACAAGCGGGATGAAAAGGGCCGCTTTGCCGGTGGCGGTGGAGGCAGCAGCATTCGCCGCAAAAAGGGCGGCACCAAGTATGCACCGAGCCCACAGCGCAATCATGCGGGAATACAGCTGAAGCCGAAAGAGTACGTAAAACTGTGCGGGACATTTAATACAAGGTATCCCAGGCTGAAACCAGAGGATGGTGCAAGGCCTATTGCGAATGCAACCCACTTGTACCGCGCCAGCGCAGACGGCTATGGCGGATTGATTGTTCATAGTAAGCAGTCTATTAAGGATGGAGGATAATATTATGCAAATGATAAAGCCTGAGGATCGCACCCCGTATGTTAAGCTTATTGTTGAGAAATACCACGACACGGCTTATCCTCCGGATGGCAGCGAAGCACCTTACGAGGATTATGCAAATTACCTTGGGCTTGTAAATGGTCCACGTACGTACGGTGTGGAGGATGAAATGATGACTTATGTCCAAAAACACCAAAATGCATCGATAAAAGAGTTGATTGAATATTTTGATACTCTCGCTGATGGTCGTGAGCCCGTTGAAGACCCGGATGCTGATGGCAATGAATGGCTTGACGAGGACGACTAATGGCAAAAGAAATCCTTCCTTTTGTTTGAACCGAATTTCAAATAAATTAAACCACGATGCACCTGCACCGTGCATTTTTATGTCCATACAAACGGCATTTTTACAGCAAAGCGGCAATTCTGCCGGAAAGGAGCACCATGAACCTGGAATTTCGCGCCAGCGGCGTGCCCCTCATCGGGGTGCTCATCGCCAACGGCAAAGCGCAGGCAGTCACCGACACCAAACTGGGCCAGCTGGCCCGCCATCGACGCCGGCACCATCCTGGCCGGCATGGTCAGCGGCCTGGCCTCCACCGGCCTGCACCAGGCGTTCAAGCAGCTGGT
>QWCN01000584.1_pt1 | contig 89969 bp, 82 predicted proteins | sample 1972711 | NCBI WGS metagenome assembly QWCN01 (sample SAMN09866707, study PRJNA288562) | Human gut metagenome isolate term1_stool, whole genome shotgun sequencing... | isolation source: gut | host: Homo sapiens | place: USA: California | reverse complement strand
AGCATGAAAGCGCGACCAACTCAATCGCGGAAAGGGGTCAAGGGGGGACTTCGTCCCTTTTCGTCTGCCCCTTGCAGGGTCAAGGGACAGCGTCCCTTGTGGGGTTTGGGGCAACGCCCCAACTGTTCCGCGTCCGACCAATCTCAAGGAAGCCACCAACAAAGGTGCAGGCAGCGAAGCGTCCCTGCCAGTAACTTTGCGCGTCCGCAGACGCGCCCCCAAGCTGCTCTTTCCCCAAGATCCCGTGAAGAACCAGCTTTTTCGCTGCTGTTGGAGGCGAAAAGGGGCGTTGCGCACGCCAATTGTATTTATGAAGTTTTTTCGGTTGACATCAGGCATTTTTCCCCTTATAATTTTTGTAAGACTGCGGTGGAAGCCGCAGAACGTGAAAGGAGCAATCCTCATGAAGAAGATGCTGGCACTGGTTCTGGCACTGGCGATGTGCCTCGGCTGCGCTGCACTGGCGGAAGAAACTGCCTTGGTGTACGCGCTTGGCGCGCCCATGCCCGATTTTACCTTTACGGACATTAACGGCGTTTCCCATACCCTCTCCGAAACCTTGAAGGAGAAGGAAATGGTGCTGATTAACCTCTGGGCAACGTGGTGCGGCCCGTGTGAATCGGAGTTCCCCTTCCTGGAGGAAGCCTATGAGCAGTACAAGGACAAGGTGGAAGTCTTTGCGCTGAGCATCGATGAAAACGACGATGATGCGAAGCTGACGGAATATGTGGCGTCGCATGGCCTGACGTTCCCGGTCGGGCATGAAACGTTCAACCTCTTTGCGGGTTTCGGGCTCAATGGCGTCCCGACCTCGATTGTGGTTGACCGCTTCGGCAATGTGGCTTTCCTCGCAACGGGTTCTCAGACCTCTACGGACGCGTTTGTCCGCCTGTTCGGTCTCTTCCTCGGCGATGAGTACACGCAGACGAATGTGCTGGCGTTCCTGCCGGGCGAAAAGCCCTCGATTCCGCCGACGGATGAAGCGGAACTGAACCGCGCGCTGAATGTGGAAGGCACGGCGGCGCCGCTGTCCTTCACCAATTCTACGGATGAATACACCTGGCCGATGGCGGTTGCGGTAAAGGATGACCGCACGGTGCTGGCCAGCACGAACACGGGCAAGGATACTTCTTCCGCTTCCGTGCTGACTACGGTGGAAGCGAAGGCGGGCGATGTGTTCGCGTTCGACTACAAGACGTCTACCGAAGCCGGCTGCGACCTGTTCTACCTGTCTGTCAACGGGCAGACGGTGAAGGCGTTCGGCGGCGTGAAGGAATGGGCGACCTACGGCTATGAATTCCCGGCGGACGGTACTTACGAAATTGCCCTGTCTTACATCAAGGATTCCTTTCAGGCCGCGAATGAGGACATGATCTGGCTGGACAACGCGCGCGTGGTGGACGGAGAAGAAGCCGCCGCTGTGCTGGCGAACAACCCGGTCTATCCGGAAGGCACGAAGATGACGACCATCTCCTTTGTGGGCGACAACGTGAAGCAGGTTTTCTTCACCGACCCGAAATTTGCGCTGATGTCCACCTTTGGCATGACCAACTATTATGTGATTGACAACACGGAAAGCGCGACGGTGAAGGTGACGCTGGCGAAGGGGCTCGACCCGGAAATGTACGCCTTTGGCTGCGAAGCGGCTCCCGAAAACTATGCGCTGACGGACTACATGACGGAGGACGGCTACGTCATCCCGAATCAGCCGATTGACACCAATCAGGCAAGCGGCTTCCCGTATACCACCTATTTTGTGGTGAAGGCTGGCGCGGAAAACGTGGAAGCATCCGCCATTGCAATCGCTGATGAACCCAACGCCAATGCGTTTGTCGCCATGCTGCAGCAGTATGGCATCAATGTCCCCGGCTGGAAGTACGCCGATGGCACCCTGCCTTCCACGGATGAAGTGGCGGAAGCGCCGCAGCTGCCGATGGAGGGGATGGCAAGCTACACGATTAAGTGCGTCGATCAGGACGGCAACCCTGTGACCGGCACGATGATTAACGTCTGCACGGATGAAACGTGCACGCCCATGCCTGTGGATGAGAATGGCGTGCTGGAATTCACCATGCCTGCGTACCCCTATGTGCTGCATGTGCTGATTGTGCCGGAAGGCTACGAGTTCGACAAGACGGTGGAAGAAATTGCTCCCGAAGCGGGCGGCGAAGTGCTGTTCACCTTCCAGAAGGTGTAATCCAAGGCTTCAAGGGGTGGTGTACCTGCGGGTGCGCCGCCCTTTTTCGGTGCTGACTTTTTGGCAAAAGAAACGCACCTCATCTGCTGCATTAGCTGGATGAGGTGCGTTTTAGCTTGATTTTTTCTATGTGGATTTGCTTGTGTGCCGCAGGGGGCGAAGGGGTGGAGGGGGCGATCGCAAAGCCCCCTCCTCGCTCCCGCAGGAGCGAAATCCATGCATCAACACGCGGAAGCAGCCTGAAAGTGTCACCAACTGAGTCGCGCGAAAGGGTCAAGGGGGGGACTTCGTCCCGTTTCATTCGTCCCGTTTCATTCGCCCCGTTTCATTCTCCCTTGTTATTGCAGCTTCAGGTCGCCGTCCTTGATCCAGCCCCACTTGCGCAGGAAGAAGGCGAACAGCAGCGTCAGCACGGCGGGGAGAACGAAGCAAATCAGGATAAGCCCAACCCAGTCCATCGGCAGAATCGCGGCTTTCGTGCCGGCGGCAATGTCGTTCAGCCAGCCGGTGTAAACGCCAATCTGCCCGACCAAACCGCAAGTGCCCATGCCGCTGGAAACCGCCGGGCCGTTCATTTCGAGGTGGAACAGGCACGTCGCAATCGGGCCGGTGATGGCGGAAGCAAGCGTCGGGGGAATCCACACGCGCGGATTGCGGATGATGTTGGGCATTTGCAGCATCGACGTGCCCAGCCCCTGACTGACCAAGCCGCCCACGCCGTTCTCGCGGAAGGACATGACCGCGAAGCCGACCATCTGCGCGCAGCAGCCCGCAACCGCCGCGCCGCCCGCAAGCCCCGTCAGCGAGAGCGCCGCGCAAATCGCCGCGCTGGAAATCGGCAGCGTCAGCGCCATGCCGACGACGACGGACACCAGAATGCCCATCAGCAGCGGCTGGAGGTTCGTTGCCCACTTGATGAAATCGCCGACCGAGCTGGCAGCCGCGCCAATCGTGGGCGCACACAGCACGGACAGCCCAACGCCGACAAGAATCGTGACCGCCGGGGTGACGAGAATATCCACCTTCGTCTCCTTGCTGACGATTTTGCCGCATTCGGACGCGACAATCGTGATGAAGTAGACCGCCAGCGGGCCGCCCGCGCCGCCGAGCTGATTTGCCGCCATGCCGACGGCAATCAGGCTGTACAGCACCAATTGCGGGGCAGAGAGCGCCGCGCCGATGGACACCGCCATGGCCGGCCCCGCAACCTGCTGGGCGAAGTTGCCCGCGTCAATTAGGAACTGCACGTTCAGCTGCTGACCGAGCGTCTTGATGATTGTGCCAATCAGCAGCGAGGCGAACAGTCCCTGCGCCATGGCGCCCATGGCGTCTATCCCGTAGCGTTTTGCGGAAAACAGAACGTTCTTCCGCTTCAGAAACGCGCTGACCTTTCCCATGTCCTCCAAATCTCCCTTGTGCGGGGAAGCCCCGCGAAATTTCCGCCGAAAAACGGTGGATTGCATTCCATTATAACATATTGACAAGAAAGAAACAAGCATATATCACAGAATGTGTGGATTGCGTGAACAAAGTGCGAAATTTCGCGCAAAACCGATGATAACAGTCGTTTTTGTTGCAAGGCAATCGTAACCGTGATATAATGGGGCGATTGCAAACGGCTCACGCGCTTGCAGTCAGCGCAGGAGAGGAGGCATCCGGTCAGTCAGCGCCGGAAGAGCACGGATGAGAAAGAAAAACTCCATCATCAATATGATCGTCGGGCTGGTGGGGCAGCTGCTGAACATGCTGCTTTCCTTCGGCGGACGCATGGTGTTCGTCCACTACCTGTCGCAGGAATATCTCGGCGTGAACGGCCTCTTCGGCGATGTGCTGGGAATGCTGAATCTGGCGGAATTGGGCATCGGCTCGGCGATGATTTTCAGCATGTACCGCCCGGCGGCGCAGAACGACGAGAAGCAGCTGGCACGCCTGATGAACCTCTATCGCACGCTGTACCGCATTGTTGCGCTGGCGGTGCTGGGCATCGGGCTGGCGCTCATGCCGTTCCTGCCGCTGCTGATGAAGGGCGGCGAGGGCATCGAGAATTTGCAGCTGATTTATCTGCTGTACCTCCTGCAAGCTGTCACGTCATACCTGCTGTCCTACAAGAACGCCATCTATCAGGCGTACCAGAAGGCATACATCCGCAAGGCGGTTGACCAAGTCATCGGCATCGTGCGCCTGATTCTGCAAATCGTTGTGCTGGTAACGACGCGGAATTTCATCCTCTACCTGATTATCCAGCTTTTTATGCCGATGCTCACCAGCGTTATCATCTGGGCGCGCGCGGACAGGGAGTTCCCGTACCTCAAGCAGTACAAGGAGCTGCCTGAACCGCAGGAGCGCAAGGCGATTTTCAAGAACGTCGGCGCGCTGAGCCTGCATAAGCTGGCGACGGTTATCGTCCGCAGCACGGATAACCTGATTATGTCCGCGTTTGACGGGTTGGCTACGGTCGGCATATACTCCAACTACAAGCTCGTTTTGATGAACGTCAACAACCTGCTGGGGCATGTGACGGGCGCATTCACCGCCAGCATCGGCAACCTGAACGCGCTGGAGGGCAGAAAACGCGTCTACGAAATCTTCCGCATCCTCGATTTCGCCGCTTTCCTGCTCTACGGCTACCTCTCCGGCGGACTGGTGACGCTGATCAACTTCTTCATCCGCATGATTTTCGGCGAAGAGTACCTTTTCTCGATGACGGTCGTCGTCATCATCATGGCGGAGTTTTTCATCAGCGGCCTCCGTCAGATGGGGCTGCAGTTCCGCGAGGCGCTGGGGCTGTTCTGGTATGACCGCTACAAGGCGCTGGCGGAGGCCATCATCAACCTTGTTGTATCGCTGATTCTGGTGCGGCGCTTTGGCGTGGCGGGCATAATCGGCGGCACGATTATCTCCAGCCTGCTGACGTGCGTCTGGTTCGAGCCGTATGTGCTGATGCGCTACGGCATTGAGGAGGACTGGCAAAAGAAGCTGCGCCGCTACTTCATGGATTACATCGTCCGCTGGGTGGTGGTCGCGGGGGTCAGCGCCGTGTCCTACTGGATTTTCCAGCTGATGCCGCAGACAAATTTCCTCTGGTTCATCGCCCAAGGGCTGATTTATACCGCGATTTTCGCCGCGGTCGTGCTGGTGGTTTACGGCAGAACGAAGGAATTCCAGTACCTGCTGGAAATGACCGTCCGCAAGCTCAGGAAGAAACTGCGCGGCGGGGCATAAGCCGGCTTGGAATCGCGAAAAGGGGTCAATGTGGGACTTCGTCCCGTTTCATTCGCCCCTTGGGTTCCCCAATAAACACGCGGAAGCAGTATGAAAATGTCACCAACTGAATCGCGAAAAAGGGAGTCCAGAGGGTCGAAGACCCTTTGGCGGGGTCAAGGGGCAGCGCCCCTTGGGTTCCCTCATAAACACGCGGAAGCAGTATGAAAGTGTCACCAACTGAATCGCGAAAAAGGGAGTCCAGAGGGTCGAAGACCCTTTGGCGGAGTCAAGGGGCAGCGCCCCTTGGGTTCCCTCAATAAACACGCGGAAGCAGTATGAAAGTGTCACCAACTGAATCGCGAAAAAGGGAGTCCAGAGGGTCGAAGACCCTTTGGCGGGGTCAAGGGGCAGCGCCCCTTGGGTCTCCCGCTAATCAACGTGGAAGGGAAGGAAACCGATGAAAATCCTGATGGTCAATAAGTTTTTGTACCCGCGCGGCGGGGCAGAGACGTATATGCTCCGCATTGGGGAAGAACTGACGAGACGCGGTCATCAGGTGGAATATTTCGGCATGTACGACGAGAAAAACACCGTCGGGAACGCCGAAGGGCTGACGACTGTCAACATGGACTTCCACGCGTCCGGCGCGGAAAAGCTGCTGTACCCCTTCCGCATCATCTATTCCGGCGAGGCGCGGCGCAAAATGCGGCAGGTTATCGACCGCTTCCACCCTGACATCATTCACTTCAACAACATCAATTTCCAGCTTACCCCGTCCGTGATTCTGGCGGGGGCAGAGAAAAATATCCCGATGGTGCAGACCGTCCACGATTTGCAGATGCTCTGCCCGAACCACATGATGATGGAATTCGGGACGTGGAAACTCTGCGAGGAATGCAGCGGGAAGAAGTGCAAAATGGCGTGCGTGCGCAAAAAGTGCATCCACGGGTCGCGCGCGAAAAGCCTCATCGGCGCGATAGAAGGCACGATTTATACCACCAGCCATGTGTATGACCGCGTGGCGCGCTATATCTGCCCGAGCCGCTTCATCGAGGAAAAACTGCTGACCGTCCCGCGCTATGCCGGAAAAACCACCATGATTCATAACTTCTTGAGCAAGACGGCGGAGATCGACGTGCCCAAGGGCGATTACGTCCTGTATTTCGGGCGCTTGTCGGAGGAAAAGGGCATCGACCGCATCCTTGCCGCCTGCCGCCTGCTGCCGGAGATTCCGTTCGTCATTGCGGGCGGCGGGCCGCTGGAGGAACTCTGCCGAACGTGCGGCCTGCCCAACGTCCGCTTCGTCGGCTTCAAGACTGGGCGAGAACTGCAGGAGCTTGTCGCGGCGGCGCGCTTCACCCTCCACCTCTCCCTGTGGTATGAAAACTGTCCGCTGGCGCTGCTGGAATCGCAGTCGCTGGGCACGCCGGTGCTGTGCAACCGCATCGGTGGAATGCCGGAGCTGGTGGAAGAGGGCAAAACGGGCATCCTCAACGACACCTTCACGCCCGAGGCGTACGCGGAGAAGATTCGCGCGCTGTATAGCGATTCGGCGCTGCTGGATGAAATGGCGCGCAACTGCCGCGCGAAGAAGGAAAGCATGATGACGCTCGACCGCTACTGCGACCGGCTGCTGGAAATCTACATGGAGGAAATCGGAGGAAAACGCGCGTGATGGATGGCAAGAAGCGCAAAGTAATGTTCCTGATATACAGCCTGTGCGGGGGCGGTGCGGAGCGGGTGCTGGTGGAAACAGTCAACCGCCTCCCCAAAGACCGCTACGACGTGACGCTCATGACGCTTTTCCACGACGATACCCGCGCCGGGATGCTGTCGCCGGAGGTGCATTACCGCCCGGCGCTGCGCGTGAAGAACGGCAGGGCGCAGAAAATCCTCAGCGGCATCATGCAGTACATCATCCCGCCGAAATGGCTGTATCGCTGGTTCTTCAGGAGCGACGCGGATGTGGAAGTCGCCTTCATGGAGGCGTTCCCGACAAAAATCCTCGCGTACTCCACCAATCAGCACGCGAAAAAGTACGCGTGGGTGCATATCGACGTGCAGACGTACACCAAGCAGGATCGCCTGTTCCGCTCCATGCGGCATCAAAAGGCGTGCTATGAGCGGTTTGACGGCATCTACTGTGTGTCGGAGAACGTACAGGAAGCGTTTTCCGCGAAATTCGGCTTGACGGAGCGCGTCCATGTCGCCTATAATATGCTGGATGAGCAGGCAATCCGCCGCCGGAAGGACGAGCCGGTGGACGACATCCCGAAGGGCGAGTTCCTGATGGTCAGCGTCGGCAGCCTGATTCCGCGCAAGGGGTTTGAGCGGCTGATTCATGTCTGCGGGCTGCTCAAAAGCCGTGGCTACCACTTCCACCTGCTGATTCTGGGCAAGGGGGAGCTGTACGAAGATCTGGCGGAGCAGGTGATTGACGAGCATTTGCGGGACAGCGTGCAGCTGCTGGGCTTCCGCGATAACCCGTACCCGTATATGGCGGCGGCGGATTTGTACGTCTGCCCATCCTACGTCGAGGGGTTCAGCACGGTGGTGAGCGAAGCCGTTGTGCTGGAAACGCCCGTCGTGACGACGGACTGCTCCGGAATGCGCGAGATTCTGGGCGACAGCGAGTATGGCCTGATTACGCAGAACACCGAAGAATCGCTCTTCGAGGGCTTGCGGACGATGCTGGACAAGCCGGAAGTCTACCAATACTACCAGCAGCGCGTCCGCGAGCGCGCACCGTTCTTCTATATGGAAGAAAGGCTGAAGGCGTATGAGGAGATTCTTGACCAGTAAGGGAAAAATGTTATGAGCGACATCCTGCGAAAATTCCGCCGCGGCGCCACCCTGCTGGGCGAACTGATCAAGTACGAGGCGGCAGCCCTCTGCGCCGGCGTGCTGAAGGTCACCAATCCGCGGTACCGCCACGTTTGGCTTGTGTCCGAGCGCGGCAGGGAAGCCCGTGACAACGGCTACCACTATTTCGCGTATCTTCGGCAGGCGCACCCCGAAATCAACGCCGTCTACGTCGCAGACCCCCAGCTGCCCGACTATGACCGCGTTGCGCAGCTGGGCAGCGTCGTGCCGTATCGCAGCTGGCGGCACTACCTGCTCTGCGCCGCGTCGGAAATGAAGGTTTCCACCCATGTTTCCGGTTATACGCCTGATATTGAACGCTATTATATGCTCGATAAGCTCCACATCGTGCGCGGAAAAAAGGTGTTTTTGCAGCATGGCATCATGATTGACGATATGAAGTGGTACCATTACCCCAACGTCGTCATGGATTTGTTTGTCACGACGCTGCAAAAGGAGCGTGATTTCGTCGAGTCGGCGTTCGGGTATCCAAAAGGCGTCGTCCGCCGATTGGGACTGTGCCGATATGATGCGCTTCTGCATCCGCACGAGACGAAGCGGCAGGTGCTGTTTATGCCGACGTGGCGGACGTATGCCGTGGAGGGCAAAACACAGGCGGAGTTTGAGCAGACGGACTATTTCCAGCACTGGCAGGCGGTCATTTCCGACCCGAAGCTGGAGGAGCTGCTGACGAAATACGGCTATGACGCCGTGTTCTACCCGCATTTTGAGGTGCAGCGCTTCCTGTCCGCTTTCCATACGGAGAATCCGCACGTCAAAATCGGCGCGCTGGGGCAGATGGATGTGCAGACGCTGCTGATGGCCTCCGCGCTGCTGATAACGGACTTCTCCAGCATCCAGTTCGACTTCGCGTATATGCTCAAGCCCGAAATCTACTACCAGTTTGACGAGGTGCGGTACTGGGGCACGCACCACGACCGCGGCTATTTCGACTATCGCGTGGACGGCTTCGGGGAGGTCGTGACGACGCAGGAGGCGCTGCTGACAGCCATCGAAACCGCGCTTGCGTCGGAGTGCGCCGTCACGCCGGAAATGCAGAAGCACATCCGCGATACCTTCGGCGCGCTCGACGACCACAACTGCGAGCGAAATCATCAGGCAATCAGGGAGCTGATGTCATGAAAGCAAACGACGGGCAGGCGAACCTCATTCTGCTGGACAGCGCGCCGCAGCCGGAATGGAACTTTGCGGCGCTGATGGAAGCGGAGACAGGGGAAAAGTGGAACATCTGGCACATTGACAGCCATTTTTCGGACAGCGCATGGAAGAAGAAGGCGAAATTCTTCCTTTTTCCGCTCAAAGTCCTGCGCCACCGCAAGGAATTTGGCACCATTCTGTCCTACCAGCAGTTTTACGGGCTGTTTTTCGCTTTTTACAGCGCCATTTTTCACCTGAAAAAGCACTGCCATCTCATCGTCACCACGTTCATCTACCGCCCGAAGCAGGGCTGGAAGGGCAAACTGTACGCGTGGTTCATGCGCAAGGCGGTGAACAGCCCCGCGCTGGACAAAATCGTCTGCTTTTCCAGCAGCGAACCGGCGTATTACCAGTCCATTTTCGGCACGGACAAGTTCACCTATGTGCCGCTGGGGCTGGGCGATTTGAACCGCGGCGGGCGCATTCCGCAGGGGGAGGAGCGATTCATCCTTGCGGCGGGAAAGAGCAACCGCGACTATGACTTCCTTGTGGATGCGCTGAAGGACACGCCGTATCAGGTGCGCATTCTGTCCGACGCGTACAACCACCCGAACCCCGGCAGCAACATCCGCATTTATCACGATGTGTTCGGCGAGAAGTACTATCAAATGCTGTCAGAATGCTGCTGCGTGATTGTGCCGCTTGCCGATGCGCGCATTTCGGCGGGGCAGCTGGTGTTCCTGCAGGCGATGATGTTCGCCAAGCCGATTATCACCACGGAATCGGACACCGTGCGCGACTACATCGAATCGGGCAAAAACGGTCTGATCATTCCCAAACAGCGTGATGCGCTGCGGGACGCGGTTCGCCGGCTCTACGAGGATGAAGCGCTGTACCGCAGCATGGCAAAGGAGGGCAGATGCCGATTCTTGGAAAGCTATTCTGTGGCAAGCATGGCGCGGCGAATTGGGTCGATCTGGCGGAAGCTGGACGAAAAGAAATGCTGAAGAAGGACATTCAACCGCGCCCGGCGTATCTGAAATGGGCGTATATCGGCATGATGACCATCGGTTTTGTGGATGGCGGCGGATTTCCACTGCCGTGGTTCACAAAATATGTGATGCAAGTCGGCGTGCTGGGCATGGCGCTGCTGTTTATGCTGGTGACGGGCGACTTTCGGCGGCTGAAAACGGTGGGGCAGTTTGCGGTCATGTTCGGCTTGCCGTTCCTGATGATGGTGTCGCTGTCGATGCTGTACTGGGCATTGGACTTTCAGCAGCTTAACTACATGTCGCGCGGCTGCTCGACGATTCTCTACCATGTCATATCGCTCAGCGCAATGTGCAGCGCGGTGTACCTCTTCGGCCGCAGGAGCATTGATTATACGCTCTACGGCATGTGCGGCGCGAACTGCTGCATTGTGCTGGGATCCATCAAGGAGAACGGCATCGGGGCGTTTGTGACCGGGCTGATTGCGTTTGCAAAGTCCGGCGGGATTGACACGAACGCCGCCATCAAGGCGCTGGAAGTGCATGACCTGACGTTTGCCTTCGGGCTGATGCTGCTGTTCGCCCTGTGCTGCGAGCGAGGCAAAAAACGCCTGCTTTACGCTGCCTTATCGGGGCTGTTCTTCTTTCTGGGCCTCAAACGCATCGCGCTGATTGGCTTAGTCGGCGTGTTTTTGATGGGCGAGTTCATCCGCAGGAGAAAACCGAAAGTCCAAAGCATCCTGATTATCCTCATTTCCATTGGCGCCATTGTCATTTGCTTCGGGTATGTGTACCTGATTCAGTCGGGGCTGTTCAACGAAATCGTCCACGCGCTGGAGATTGACACGATGGGGCGCGACAGGCTCTATGCCGCGTTTCAGGAGGTCTACGATTTTTCCCCCGCCTTCCGAGGGTATGGCATTGGCTATGTTACACGCTATATCAGCATCATGACGGAAGCAGGCGTTGGCGTATTCGGCACGCACAACTTCGGCGGAATGCACAACGATATTGTTACCATGTACATCGAGTTAGGCTTCTGGGGCTTCGCGTTCTGGATTTGGTACAGCTGGAACGGGCGCATTGTGTGGTGCCAGAAGGAGTTCGGGATGCAGACAGCCCTGCTGCTGCTGTACGAAACGATTTACGGCTTCATTACCTACGCCACCGACAACACGGTGTTCTACTGCTATATCAACACGGTCTTTATGCTGCTGCCGATTGCGATGGCGATTGGCGAGCAGGAACAAGGCGAGGAGAAAGGCAAGCATGAAAGAAAAGAACCGGAAACGAGCAAGGAGCGGCGTGTGGTCGCTTCTTGAGCGGATGCTGCAGGGTGTGTGGAGATACCGCCTGCTTTGCCTGCTGCTGATCATCGCGGCGATGGTGACCACCAGCGCCCTGATGCATCCGGGAAAGATGCAGTCGGCAACCGCCCTCATTGCCCTGAACTATGAGGAAGCGACAAGGGGACTTTATCCGAATCAGACGCGATTCAACATTTCGCTGCTCAAGTCTGATGAGGTGCTTTCGCGTGCGCTTGAAAAGGCGGGCGTGACGAACATGGAATCCCTTGCGCTGGCGGAGCACATCAGCGTAAGCGCATCAAGCGTCGGCGGCATGTCGATTGATTCCGGCAGCGCCAGCGCCTACAATATTGCCACCACCTACACCGTCTCCTACAAGCGCAATGAGGAACTGCCGGCAAGCATCAGCACCGGCGACATGCTCCAGCTGATTATCGAGGCGTACAAGGAAGTGTTCTACGAGAACTACACCTACGTCGATACGGCGCTCAATCCGAACTGGGATGAACTGGATGAACTGGAGTATGTGGAAATCGGCACATTCTTCGAGAAAGAAATCGGCAAAGTCAGCCGCTTTTTGAAGAGCCGCGCGAACGAGAACGGTACGTTCCGTTCCTCGGCCAACAACGAGACGTTTATCTCTTTGCAGAAGAAGGCACAGAATTTCTCTAACATTGACCTTGAAAAGTACACCGCGTATGTGCGGCAGAGCGGGTTATCCAAAAATCGCGACCGCTATGTGTCCAAGCTGAAATATCAGAATCAGCTGCGCAACATTGAGTATCAGAAATTCATGAGCCACTATCAGAACCATCTTGCAACGATTGATATGTACGATTCCGCGCTGACAAGCGTTGTGCTGATTCCGACGCTGGATACGCAGGCAAACTTCTATATGTCGCGCACGAAGGTGGCGATTGACTATCAGGCAAGCTCCGCTGAGACGGAAAACTTCCATGCCCATGATACAAAGGAGAAAATCAAGGACAATGAGTACACCATCGAGAAGATGCTCGCGGAAGACGCTAATGCGGCGGAGAACATCGTCACGGCGGAGATGCTGATTGATACCATGAAGACCAAATTGGCGGATTTGATTGAACGCACAAATGTCATCAACCGCGAGTATGTCCGCTATAAGACGCGCAATTACCTTACCGTGTCCTATGAGCAGATGAGCGCGATGGATGAATACAGCATCAAGTGGTCGATCTTGATGGGCGGCGTGACGTTCTGCGTCTGCTGCGTGCTGTTGCTGGTGATTGAGGGCAGAAAAAAGCATGAAAAAGTTTAACATCATCCGCTACTTAAAGCGCTGGTGGCCGCTGATTGCGCTGGTGTCCATCTTTGCCGGCGCGTTCTTCATGCGCTATGCCAGCAACAATCAGGCGTACACGGCGCAGGCCGTCATTAAGTACACCTACGACGCGGCGTCGGAGGGCTTGACCCCGAACGGCGAGCCGCTGGACGTTTCCGAAATCTTTTCCTCGACGGTCGTCAAGGAAGCGATTGAGCGCCTCGGCTATTCCGTCAACGTCGATACCATCCGTTCCGGCGGCACGGTGACGGGCATCACCCCTGCCGATGTGCAGACGCGGCAGGATGCGCTGGCGGAAAAAGGCGAAGAGGTGGAGGAGTACTATCCGACGGAATACACCGTCAAGCTGACCGTTGGCAGCAGCCGAAGCGCTGAGTTCGCGCGCTTGATGCTGGACGAAATTTTGAGCTGCTATTTTGCCAGCTTCGGGGAGAAATATGTGGATTACTCCACCATCCCCAACAACGCGGAAAACGTGCTGGCGGGCGGTTATGATTACATTGAGCAGGCGGAAATTCTCAGCAATTCCGTGGATGAGATTATCGCGCAGTTAGGCAGCCGCCAAAGCGCTGCGCCGGATTTCACCTCGTCGCGCACGGGTCTGTCCGTCTCCGACCTGTTTGACGAATACAGCTATATCCAGTCGGTGCGGATTCCGTACCTGTTTTCGGAGATTTTGGGCGAAAAGCTGACGCAGAACCGCGAAATCCTGCTGAAAAAGTATCAGGAGCGGTATGCAAATTACATGCTGACAAGCGGCACCGATGGCGATAAGGTGGCAAGCGTCAAGGAAGTCATTGAAAGCTATGGCAATAAGAACAAGGAAGGCTCGCTGTACTATGCCGGAACGAACGGCACAGACACGAACGGGCAGAACGGCCTTGTGCTGAATGACGTCTATGAGGAGCATGATGAGGACGGCAAGATTAAAGACCGCACCACCGTTTACGATACGCTCATCAGCGACTATGTGACGCTGCTCAACCGCAAGTCGGACAGCCTGATTGACGCGGCGTACTGCCAGTACATCATCGACACCTTCTCCGAAGCGCCGGACGCGACGGAGAACACCGCCGAAGCCCGCGCGTCGGTGGAGGCGGAAATCAGCGCGCTGCAAACCCGGCTGGATGACCTCTATCAGGTGCTGCTGGTGACGATGGAGGAGTACAACGAGTACATGGGCGCGGTGAACGTGGGCGTGCTGTCCACCACAGCGGTGAGCGCGCGCGTCAACGTCAAGCTGTACATGATGTTGGGCGTTGTCGTGTTCTTCATCCTCGGCGTCTGCGGCGCCATCCTGCTGGGGCGAATCCAGGACTTCGTGGAGTACCTGTTCTTCACCGAGCAGGCGCTGGAAATGCCGAACCGTACGGCGTGCGACCTGTACATCAAGAACAACACCGAGCGCGTGCTTGGCGATGACAACGTGTGCGTTGTGCTGGAACTGACGAACCTGAGCCACATCAACAACGAGCTGGGGCGCGTGAAGGGCAACGAAGTGCTGCGCCGGTTCGCGGACTTCATCAAGGAAGCGTCTGCAACCTGCGGTACGGTGTATTACAACGGCGGCTGGCAGTTCATCGGCTTCTTTGAGCAGTGCCGCCGCGAGGACGCGGAGAGCTTTGCGGACTACATGCACCGCCTCGTGCACGCCTACAACGAGGAAAGCGGCGACGCGAAGATGGAATACAGCCTTGGCATGGCGGAAAGCCGCACCGCCAACGCCCATACGCTGCGTACCCTGCTGCGCGGCGCAATGATGGACCGCAGAAAGCAGGAGGATTAAGCCATGAAAAAGTGGAAAAAAGTGCTGCTGCATGTGCTGACCGTGCTGCTGGTGATGGCGGGCGTTTGCGGATACTTCCTCTTCCTGTATCCGCATGAGCAGGACTTTGTGGAAAGCTACTACAAAGTGCAGTCGGATAAGCTGACGAGCCATCTGCGGATTGTGCAGCTCTCCGACCTGCACCTGCGGGAGTTCGGCGAGAACAACTGCGATTTGGTGGCGCGGATTCGTGCCTTGAAGCCGGACATCATCGCCATCACGGGCGATATGAACGACAAGAAAAGCGACGACACGCACGTCGTGACGGACTTGTGCGCGCAGCTGGTGGAAATTGCCCCGGTGTACTATGTGCCGGGCAACCACGAGTGGCCGAAAATCGTGTTCGAGGGCAGCACACTCGCGTCGGATTTGGAAGCGCTGGGCGTGCACTTTCTGGCGGATAAGTACGAAACTGTAACCATCGGCAGCAATACGCTGCTCATCGGCGGCATTGCGGAAGCGCCGGTATCCTATGAGAAGTACGCCAGCGGATTTCTGGAGGATTTCGCCGCCCAGCCGGGCTACAAGATGCTGCTCGTCCACTATCCGGAATACTACGCGGAGGATACGGGCGCGCTGATTGGCAAGGACATCGACATGGCGCTCTGCGGCCACGCGCACGGCGGTCAGGTTCGCCTTCCGTTCCTCGGCGCGCTCTACACGCCGGATCAGGGGTTTCTGCCCGATTTGACCGAAGGCGTGCAGACGATTTCCGGCACGAAGGTCATCATCAGCCGCGGACTGGGGGACGACGTGGGGCAGATTCTGCCGCGCATCAATAATCCGCCGGAACTGGTGATTATTGACGCGAACTGGTATTGATACCTTCATTTTCAGGAGGATGGGAATCAATATGCGTGAACCAGACAAACTCGTCAGCGTCATTATCCCGGTTTACAAGGTGGAAAAGTACCTGCCGATGTGCGTGGACAGCGTGCTGAATCAGACATATCAGAACTTAGAGGTTATTCTGGTAGACGATGGTTCGCCGGACAACTGCCCCGCCATCTGTGACGAATATGCCAAAAAGGACAAGCGAATCCGCGTCATCCACCAGAAAAACGCCGGACTGTCAATGGCACGCAATGCCGGATTGGACATCTGCACAGGCGACTATATCACCTTTGTGGACAGCGACGACGCGCTGCATGTTGCCTTTGTGGCGCGCTTGCTGGCGGCGTGCGAGGAGAACGGCGCGGAAATCGCTGTCGGGGATTTCATGAAGGCGACACCAGCGGAATATCTGCCGAAAATAGCCGTGCCGCTGGCGAATAAGCCTGTGCGCGTGGTGGATGGGCGCGAGGCAAACATGATGCTTTACCGCAGGTCGGAATGGGTGCGGATGGTGACGGCGTGGGGGAAGCTGTTTCGGCGCGAAATGCTGGAAACGGAACGCTTCCCGGACGTGAAACTGCATGAGGACGAGGCGCTGATATACAAGCTGCTTTACCGAAGCCAGCAGGTGGCAATGGTGGATAGCGCCCTGTACCTCTACACGGCGAATCAGGCCGGCCTGATGGCGAACCGCTTTACCCCGGAGCGCATGACGATGCTGGATATTCTCGATGAGCGGCTGGCGTTCTACCGCGAAAACGGCGAAACCGGCGACTTAATCCGCTTTACGCAAAACCGGCAGTTTATGTTTGCGGCAGAATACTATCAGTATACGGCGGATAACAAGCCTTTCCGCCGCAAGGCGCGCAAAAAGCAGTGGGCGCTGTATTGGCCGCTGATGCGCTCCTCGTACTGGCTGCGCAGGAAACTCGTGTATACCTATGCCATGCTGCTGCCCGGGCATTTCAAGAAGCTGTATTTCTAAGGCACCACCTCATTTGTGCGGTGTTACCCTAATGCAGCGGCTGGAATCCACGAAAGGAAGAAAAAGGATGAATCAAGTCAGCATCATCATTCCCGTGCACAACACGCCGGAGGAATACCTGCGCGAATGCTTGCATTCCGTCCTGCGGCAGGATTACACGAATTGGGAAGCCATCCTGATTGACGACGGCTCGACCAGCGGCGCGGAGCGTATCTGTGATGAATACGCGGCGAAGGATGCGCGCTTTTGCGTGATTCATCAGCGGCAAAGCGGCGTTTCGGCAGCGCGCAATGCGGGCATGGCGGCGGCAAATGGCGACTGGCTGATTTTTCTGGATTCCGACGACTGGTGGGAGGACAATCTGCTGTCATCCGCAATGAAAAAGCTGGCGGAGGAACCGGCGGATCTGCTGGTGTTTAATTTCAAAACGTTTTCGCAGCAGAAAACGGACGAGACAGCACCGCCCGCAGAAAAGAAGCGGCACGCAGGCACCTCCATAATGGAGGAAATGCAGCTGGGCTTGCTGGATCGGAATGAACGGTATGCTGCAAACTACTTTGGCGGACCGTGCATACAGCTGATTCGCCGGACAATCGTCGTCGAGCATCAGCTTGCGTTTCCGGAAGCGATTCATCAAAGCGAAGATGCGCTGTTCAATATGCAGATGCTGGAGTACGTCAAGTCCGTGGATTTTCTGCATGAAACGCTGACGACGTACAGGGTCTGGGGCATGTCATCGTTTCAGCGGTTTCATGCGGATTTGCCGCAGCAGATGGAGCAGGTGAATCAGCAATTCCTGACATTCGGGAAAGTGCACCACAAGGGCGATTTCTATTGGAATGCCTATGAAGTGTGGCTGATGGAAACCTACATCCGCCTGCTGAAGCGCTACTTCTATCACCCGAATAATCCGCAGTCGGAGGCGGAAAAGAAGCGGGCATGGAAGGCGCTGCTGACAACCTGCCCGTCGCTGAAGCAGCTGCGCCGCGCAAGCTGGAAGAAGATGTACCAGTCGCGCAAGTCGTATCCGCTGCTGCTGTTTTTCCTGCTGTACTGCGAAAAGGGGTCAAGGGGGGACTTCGTCCCTTTTCGTCTGCCCCTTGCAGGGTCAAGGGACAGCGTCCCTTGTGGGGTTTGGGGCAACGCCCCAACTGTTGGTCGGGCGCTCAGCTCAAAGGAAGAAGTCAACAAAAGGCGCAGGCAGCGAAGCGTCCCTGCCAGTAACTTTGCGCGTCCGCAGACGCGCCCCCAAGCTGCTTCCCCCCAAGATTCCGTGAAGAACCCAAAAAATACTTTTCCGCGGGCGGGAACAATCCGCCCGCCTTTTTCGTCTGTTAGAGTGCAGGGCAAAAGAAGCCCTGACATTCCCCACAAGGAGAAACACGAATATGAAGAAGATGCTTGCAATCCTGATGGCGCTGCTGATGGCGGCGCTGCTGCTGCCCGCTTATGCCGAGGAAGGCGACGTGGCGGAAATCGCGGAAATCGCCGGGACGGTGCTGGAAATCGGCGAAGAATCCATCCTGCTGGAAACGCCCGAAGGACAGCTGATTGAGGCGATTCTGACGGCGGACACCATCCGCGAGGGCAAGGAAATCGCGGTGGGCGACTTCATCCACGTCATGTACAACGGGCAGATGACCCGCTCTTATCCCGCGCAGGTGACGGCGCAGCACATTGGCTGCTACGTCCTCACGGGCACGGTCAGCGACATCACCGACGAGGGCTTCACCCTCACCACCGACGAGACGACCTACATCGTTCACGCGACGGCGGAACAGCTGGCGCAAATCACCGATGGCGCGGAAATCAACGTGTATTTCAGCGGCGTGATCGCGACGAGCCTGCCAGGGCAGATCAGCGCCGAGCAGATTACGGCGGTGGAGGAGGAAGCCGTCCTCACCGGCACGGTCGTCGAGGCGTACATCACCATGGAAACCGCGGATGGTCAGCAGATTCAGGTCAACCTGACCTCCCTGACGCAGCTGCCGGAGGGCATTCCGGACTTGGGCGAGACGGTTCGCGTGACTTACAATGGGCAGATGACCAGCTCCATCCCCGCGCAGGTGACGGCGGATACGATTGATATTGCCGTGGCCATCGACGAGCTGGCGGGCGAAATTGTCGAAATCACGGGCGACGGCATCCTCCTCCAGACGAAGGACATGCAGGTGCTGGTCAACGTGGACGAAGGCACGGTGTACGAGACGGACGGCGAACTCGCGGTGGGCGACTACATCCACGTCCTCTACGACGGCATCATGACCCGCTCGCTGCCGGCGCAGGTGTACGCGCAGAAAATCGGCTGCTACAAGACCACCGGCACGGTCAGCGAACTGACGGAATCCGGCTTCCTGCTGACGACGGAAACCGACGTGGTGCAAGTCAACGCGGACGCGGCGCTGCTGGACGGCATGGAGAACGGCATGACCGTGACGGTCTACTCCAACGGCGCGATGACGATGAGCCTGCCGGGGCAAATCAGCGCGGAAAAGATTGTCAAGGCGGAGTAATTGCTCATTGAAAAACGGCGCTCAGCAGGGGAGAAATCCCGCTGAGCGCCGTTTGGGTTCTTCACGGAAAGTTGGGGGAGCAAATAAGGGCTTAGGCGAAGCGCCAAAAGCTGCACGCGGAAGGAGCATGAAAGTGCGACCAACTCAATCGCGCGGAGGGGTCAAGGGGGGACTTCGTCCCTTTTCGTCTGCCCCTTGCAGGGTCAAGGGACAGCGTCCCTTGTGGGGTTTGGGGCAACGCCCCAACTGTTCCTCGTCCGACCAATCCTAAGGAAGTCGCCAACAAAGGCGCAGGCAGCGAAGCGTCCCTGCCAGTAACTTTGCGCGTCCGCAGACGCGCCCCCAAGCTGCTCTTCCCTCAAGATTCCGTGAAGAACCAATAATTGCGCATTGCTCATTGAAAAACGGCGCTCGGCAGGGAAGAAATCCCGCTGAGCGCCGTTTTCTGTCAGTCCTCCGGAATATTGATGCACGCGCCTTGCTTGAAGTCGCTCGGCGCAAGGCACGGATTTGCCCGCAGCAGCGCCGACAGCGACACGTTCAGCAGCAGCGCCGTCGTCTCCATCGTCTCGTCCTTGTCCAGCGTGTACGTGTTGCCCGGCGGGCACGCCTGATTTTCCGGCACGCACAGCACCTGCCCTGCCTGCAGCGCGTCCAGGTTCACATCCGGATTCGCGGTTTCCAGCGTATGGCGGTTGACGTCCTTTTTCAGCTGCACATCCGCCGCCGTTTCGCCCTGCAGCACCGTATAGCGGTCAATCTCCGGGCAAAAGCTGATGTCAGGCGTTTCGCCGCCGGGGGTCGCGGGGGCGTTCATGTCGGCGGCGGGGGTATCCAGCGCGTCGTTCGTCGTGGTGTCAGAGGCGTCGGGGGTGGTCGGCGCCGTGATGTTGGTATCGGGCGTTTCCGCCGCGCCGGGGATGCACAGCACGTCGCCCACCATCAGCCGCGCCGGGTTGATGTCGCTGTTCGCCTCCAGCAGATCCTTCAGCGGCACGCCCAGGCGATGCGCAATCAGGTAGAAGCTGTCCCCACGGCGGACGGTGTACTCATACGCGCACGTTTGACTTGTTGTCTGCGACATAAACTTTCTCCTCCTCGTTCAAGAGTCGGTTCAGTCTATGCGCGGGAAGCGGAGTTATGCCTGCAAAATCAGATTCGTGACTTCTTCCATGCGGCGGATGTCGCCCGTCAGCACCGCGCCGACCAGCTTTCCGCCTGCGGAATAGTACCGCGCGCCGGGCATTTCGCCGATTTCGTACGCGATATTCGCTTGACGGCCCGCATCGCCGAACGCAAACAGCGCCGTGCCGAAGCCGTGGAAGATGAGCGGACGCGGCAGCGCCTGATACGCCGCGTCGCCGCCCGCCGCGTTGATGCCCGCGATGCGCCCCATGTCCGCCGCTTCCGTCCACAGTGCGTAGCTCACGCCCATCGACGCGCAGTCGCCCGCCGCGTACACGTCCGGGAGGTTCGTGCGCATGTGGTCATCGACGGTGATGTGGCGCTCGACCGCAATGCCCGCGTCCTTGGCGAGGCGGATATTTGCCCGCACGCCCGCAGACACGATGACCAGCTCCGCCGGAACGCGCGTGCCGTCCACGAGGGTGACGCCGGATGCGTCGATGCGCGCGGAATCTGCGTTTTTCAGCAGCTTCACGCCTTTGCCCGCCATGGCGGATTCAAGGTGCTGCGCCGCCTGCGCGTCAATCTGCCGCTTCATCAGCTGATCGCCGTGCTCCAGCACGGTCACAGACAGCCCTGCTTCCGCCAAGGACGATGCCGCTTCCAGCCCCAGCACGCCGCCGCCGATAACCGCCGCGTTTTTTGCCGCTTTCGCGATTTCCCGCACGCGCGCCACATCGTCAAAGGTTCGCACGGAGACGACGTTCGCGCCGTCCGCGCCCGGAATCGGCGGCACGAAGCAGCTTGCGCCTGTCGCCAGAATGAGGGAATCCCAATGGAAGGGGGTACCGCCCGCCACGAGCGTTTTGCCGACGGGGTCGATGGCAGTCACGGTTCGCCCGGTAAGGACGACAATATCCTTTTCGTCATACCACGCGGCGGATTCAACCGCCAAATCCTGTGCCGTCACTTTGCCCATGAGCTGTTTGGTGAGCATCGGGCGGCTGTAGGGAAGGGCGTTCTCGGCGGAAATGAGGACAATCAGCGCGTCTCGCTGGGTGCTTCGGGCGGATTTTGCCGCTTCGAGGGCGGCGATGCCTCCGCCGATGATGAAAATCTTTTTCATGTTGATGTATCCTTCTTTGTTTATTGCGTTTATTTGTTGCAGGGGATTTCGCTCCTGCGGGAGCGACCAAAGGGCTTTCCGTTCGCCCTTTGGAAACCTTCGGTGCCCCTTCGGATGTTACTTGATTCATATTGGAAGTTTTTTAGTTTGTGTACCTTTCGTTCTTCCAATAAACATAACCATATAGTAACATGGGAGTGCGCTGCGAAGGGGTCAAGGGGGCGACCGCAGACATTCGTCTGTTTTCATTGCCCCCTTGTCGCGTCCGCAGGCGCGAAATCCTCTGCAATATAAGTATACGCTGCCTTGTCTCAAATTGAAACAAAACAGCGTAAAAAAATCAGAACAAGCCCACAATTTCGCCGTTTTCGTCCACATCAATCGCTTCGGCGGCGGGAACCTTCGGCAGCCCCGGCATGGCGATAATATCCCCCGCGAACGCCACCACAAAGCCCGCGCCCGCGTTCAGCCGCACCTGCCGAATGTGCAGCGTGTGCCCCACCGGCGCGCCCAGCAGCTTCGCATCATCGGAGAAGGAATACTGCGTTTTCGCAATGCAAACCGGGCATTCGCGCCAGCCTTCGTCCTCCAGCTTTTGCAGCTGCTTCAATACGCTCCCGGCGAATTCCACCTTCGCCGCGCCGTAGATGCGCGTCGCAATCGCCTCGATTTTGTCCTTCAGCGGCAGGGTGATGTCGTAGGTGTAGCACGGCTCTGACTTCGGCGCGCTGTCCACAATGCCGCACACCCGCGCTGCCAGCTCCTTCACGCCGTCGCCGCCCTTCGCCCAGCCGTCGCAAAGCTCCACCGGCGCGCCCGCATCCGCGCACGCCTGACGCAGCAGCGCCATTTCCGCCTCCGTGTCGCTGACGAAGCGGTTCAGCGCGACGACGACCGGGCGCTTCCACACATTGCGGATGTGGTCGATGTGCGCCAGCAGGTTCGGCAAGCCCTTGCGCAGCGCCTCGACATTCTCGTGCGACAAGTCTGCCTTCGGGCAGCCGCCATGGGATTTCAGCGCGCGTACCGTCGCCACCAGCACCACCGCGTCCGGGAAAATGCCGCTCATCCGGCACTTGATGTCCATGAACTTCTCCGCGCCGAGGTCAGCGCCGAAGCCTGCTTCGGTCACGACGTAATCCGCCAGACGCATTGCCGTCGTCGTCGCAATCACGGAGTTGCAGCCGTGGGCGATATTCGCGAACGGGCCGCCGTGCATCAGGCAGGGCGTGCCGTCAATGGTCTGCACGAGGTTGGGCTGAAGCGCGTCGCGCAGGAGCGCCGTCATGGCGCCTGCCGCGTGCAAATCACCCGCCGTAACGGGCTTGCCGCTGTACGTCCGCGCGACTTGCAGGCGGGATAAACGCGCCTTCAAGTCCTGCAAATCCTTCGCCAGGCAGAAAACCGCCATCACTTCGCTTGCGGCGGTAATGTCGAAGCCGTCCTCGCGGGGGTTGCCGTTGGGCTTGCCGCCCAGCCCGCTGACGATGGCGCGCAATTGCCGGTCGTTGACGTCCAGACAGCGCCGCCACGTCACCTGACGCGGGTCAATGCCCAGCGCGTTGCCCTGCTGGATGTGGTTGTCCACCATCGCGGCAAGCAGGTTGTTCGCGGCGGTGATGGCGTGCAAATCGCCCGTGAAGTGCAGGTTAATCTGCTCCATCGGCAGCACCTGCGCCCTGCCGCCGCCTGCCGCGCCGCCCTTCATGCCGAACACCGGGCCGAGCGACGGTTCGCGCAGCGCCAGCATCGCCTTTTTGCCGATTTTCGTCATGCCGTCCGCCAAGCCGACGGAAACGGTCGTTTTGCCCTCGCCCGCGGGGGTCGGGTTGATGGCGGTGACGAGAATGAGCTTGGCGCGCATCTCGCTGCCCACGCCTAACTGCATGGGGTCAACCTTCGCGATATACTGCCCATAGGGGCTGATGGCGCCCTCGGGAATGCCCGCTTTTTCCGCAATCTCCTGAATCCGCTTCGGCTGTGCCGCCTGTGCAATCTCCAAATCCGTCGGCATGATGATGATCCTCCTGATTTTTCCGCATGAAATTCAGCTATCCTACATTATTATACTGAATTATGCCGTACATTGCAACAGTAAATCCGCAAAAAGTTTCGGATAATGACGAAAAGGGGACTGCCCGCCCGGACAATCCCCCCCGCTCATTTCGCCTCCGCGAAGTACTCCAGCGCCTCGCGAACATCCGCAATCAGCCCGTGCCGCGCCAGCACCTGCGCCAAGATGCCGAACTGGTCGAGCGTCAGCCGCCAGCGCATCGTCTCCTGCACGCGCGGACGCGTGTTATCCGCCATCGCGTACCCATACGCCCGCACCGCCGTTTCCAGCGCGCCAATCATCGGGTACTGCGCCCGCAGTTCCCGGTCAAGCGCATCGCAATTCTGATACCAAGCATGTGTGCTGCACACGTCGTCGGGCATCTCCTCTCGCATCCGCCGCACCTGCTGCCAATCGCACCGCGCCGCCATTTCTCCCGGCGTCAGCAGAAGCTCCTCTGCCTGCCGTTCCCTCTGCCGCTGAAACGTAACCACCTGCATTCCTCCCTTCATCATAAGGTATGCGGGAGAATGCGTAAAAAGAATGCGCCGGACGGAATTTCTGCGGAAAAAAATTGCAGAAAAATACCGGAAAAGTCCGGAAACCCCTTGACGAAAACAAGAAAAGCAACTATGATAATATATGTGTGCTTTGTGTCAAAGTAAAGGGGGGAAGGTGGATGTATATGGTCGATTACGAGGGTACTATGCCCATTTTTGCCTACGCCTACCTGACCCACGACCGCCGCTGGACAGGCCCGCGCGCCTACCGCATCACCATCTATCAGGATGACACGCTGATGTTCCGCACGTTCAACGAGCGGGAAGAGGTGCTGGACACCGATTTCTTCTATCTTGTACCGGGAACGGCGGCAAAGCTGACCGTGCAGATTGAACATGAGGGCTGGTGGATGGGCACGGTTCCGCTGCTGATTCAGGCGGATTCCAAGCCGCATAGCACGAGCATGTTCGGGTTTTCGGGGCATCCGATGTTCCGCTGCGAGGATTTAGGGAACATGATTGCGCGTGATTTCGGCAGCCACCGCGGGCAGCTGGCGCGTGGATTGTATTTTATGCTGGAAAACACGGCGATTCTGCTGCGGCAGAGTAATTTGATATTGAAGCTGGATAGTTTCGAGTGGGACTGGGCGAAGGCGCAGATATTTACGCCGGCATACGCACCGCCGGAGACGACCGCGCCCACGGTTCCGCAAAGGGAGAACGTGGGGTAAAGGGCAAAAAAGCCGCTTCACCCAAAGCGTAGGGAAAAGCGCTCAAGCCGGACGACAAAAAAAGGGTCAAGGGGCAATGCCCCTTGCGGAGTCCAGAGGCAGCGCCTCTGGTGGGGTTTGGGGCAACGCCCCAACTGCCCCGCGGGCGACCAGTATGCAAACGTCTCCAACAAAGGCGCAGGCAGCGAAGCGTCCCTGCCAGTAACTTCGCGCGTCCTCAGACGCGCCCACAACTTGCTCTTTTCAACATTTATGCTGTGTCGCGCCAGATGGGCGCGACCGAGCAGCTGGTCTTTCAAACGTAGTCGATTTTTTCCGCAAGCAGGGGATTTCGCCGCTGCGGCGGCGACCAAAGGCAATGAAAACAGACGAACGTCTGCGGTCGCACCTTTGAACCCTTCGCAGTGCACTCCCATGTTACTTGATTTTTATCGAAGATAGTAAGCCGATGTTTCGCGCAAAAGCGCGTGTCAACATTCCGCAAATCAGCAGTATTCGCTTCGGCGCACCCAATCTGCGCTCAATCGGCGCATACTGCTTTTTGATTCGCAAGCAAATCACATAATCAGGAGGTAAAAAACGATGGGTGAATGTTCGATTCAGGAGAAGTATCAGGCGTGGCGGAAGTGCCCCGGCATGAATGAGGAGCTGCACAATCAGCTCAAAGCCATGTCGCCGGATGAACTGAATGACAGCTTCTATCGTTCGCTGGCGTTCGGCACGGGCGGTCTGCGCGGGGTCTTAGGAGCGGGCGAAAACCGCATGAACCTCTACACCGTGTCCAAGGCGACGCGCGGGCTGGGACGTTACCTGCTGGAGACGTGCGAGAAGCCGTCCTGCGCTGTCAGCTGCGACAGCCGCATCCATAGCCGCGATTTTGCCGAGCTGACCGCCGCGACGCTGGCGGAAATGGGCATCCGCGTCTACCTCTACCGCACGCTCATGCCGACCCCCATGCTGTCCTACGCGGTGCGCCACCTGCACACCAGCGCGGGCGTGATGGTGACGGCGAGCCATAATCCCGCGAAATTCAACGGCTATAAGGTCTATGGCGCGGATGGCTGCCAGATTACGATTGAAGCCGCCGACCGCATCTATTCCTTCATCAGCGCCGAACAGACGCTCCAGCCCTCCCTGCCGAGCTTCCAGAAGTACCTTGATAACGGCATGGTCAGCTACATCGACGATGAAACCATCGAGAGCTATTACCAGATGATTAACGGCCTGCGCATCGCCCCCACCGACGAGCGCCTGCACATCGTCTACAGCCCGCTCAACGGCACGGGCAATGTGCCGGTGCGTGAAATGCTGAAGCGCATGGGCAATATCGACGTGGATGTCGTCGCGGAGCAGGAGATGCCCGACGGCCATTTCCCGACCTGCCCGTACCCGAACCCCGAAATCCGCGAGGCGATGAAGCTGGCGATTGAAAAGACCATCGCCACCGGGGCGGATATGTGCGTCGCCACCGACCCCGACTGCGACCGCATCGGCGCGGGCGTGCGGCAGGGCGATACCGTCACGCTGATTTCCGGCAACGACATGGGCGTGCTGCTGTTGGACTATGTGTGCAGCCACCGCAAGGCGCAGAAGGGCGAACTGCCGCCCGTCGCCGTCAAGACCATCGTGACCACCGAGATGGCTGTGCCTATTTGCAAGAAGTACGGCGTGGAGCTGCGCAACGTGCTCACCGGCTTCAAGTTCATCGGCGAGCAGATTGGGCTGCTGGAAAAGGAAGGCCACACCGAGCGCTACATCTTCGGCTTCGAGGAAAGCTACGGCTACCTGTCCGGCACGTCCGTGCGCGATAAGGACGCCGTCAACGCGGCGGTGCTGGTTTGCGAAATGGCGGCGAACTACAAGGCGCAGGGGCTGACGCTGCTGGATAAGCTGGAGCAGCTGCGCGAGGAGTTCGGCTTCTATGCCCAGCGCCTGCTGACCTTCCAGTACGAGGGCGAATCCGGCGCGGCGAAGATGGCGGACATCATGCGCAAGCTCCGCGCTCCGCTGGATACCTTCGCGGACGCGCATTTCCCGACCGCGACCCGCATCGACTACCAGAACGATGAAACGGGTCTGCCCAAGAGCGACGTGCTGTCCTTCGCGCTGGCGGATGGCAGCAAGATTATCGTCCGCCCCTCCGGCACGGAGCCGAAGCTGAAAGCCTACCTCTTCGCGCGCGGCGAAAATCAGGCAGCCGCCGAAAAAGTGCTGGATGAACTCGAAACGCTGATGAACGGGTACTGCAAGGAGTAATCTTCAACGGGCTGTCCACACGGGCAGCCTGTTTTTTGGTTCTTCACGGAAGCATACTGGTCGCCCGTGGAACTGTTGGGGCGTTGCCCCAAACCCCACAAGGGACGCTGTCCCTTGACCCTGCAAGGGGCAATTGCCCCTTGACCCCTCTTCGCGATTGAGTTGGTCGCGCTTTCATGCTCCTTTCGCGTGCAGCTTTGGTGCTTCGCCTAAGTCCTCGTTTGCTCCCCCAAAACTTTCCGTGAAGAGCCTGTTTTTTGTTTGTCCTGCTTTGCATTTCTGGTGCACTTTGCGCCCGTTTTCCTTCAAAACGTGCTATAATCGTCCCGAAAATCGTTTGAAGGAGCGGATGCCTTATGGACACGCGCGATTTCCTTGTGCCGGATAATTACGCCGATTTCCACTGCAAGTGCGGTCAGTGCCGCCATACCTGCTGCGACGGGTGGGCAGTCACCTTCCCGCGCGAGGATTATTTCCGCCTGCTGAGCGTGCCGTGTTCGCCGGAACTGCGCCGCAAGCTGGATACATCGCTGCATCTGGCGGATGACCCCACCCCGGAGCGCTACGCCGAACTTTTGCCAAACTGGGAGGGGCACTGCCCACTTCAGCGCGCGGATGGTCTCTGCGCCCTGCAAGCCGAGTGCGGCGAGGAAGCCATCTCCTCCACCTGCCGCTATTATCCCCGCGGCATCCGCACGATGGATGATGACGAGTGCGCGTGCAGTGCCTCCTGCGAGCGCGTGGTGGAAATGCTGCTGCACCGCCTGCCGCCGATGACCTTCCGGCGGATGCGCTTGTCCTTCGCCATGCCGCTGCCACCGCGCGAGACGGACGCGGCGCTGACGGCGGAAACGCGGCAATTGCGCCGGGATGTCGTCACCATGCTGCAAGCGCGGGAAGTTCCGCTTGCAAGCCGCATGATGGGGATTCGCGCGACGCTTGTGCTGGAGGAATCCGGGCGTCAAACGAGTGAAAGCCGCTGGGCAGCGTTCCGCGCGGCGGCGAAAGCCCCGATTCCCCCGGCGGATTGGGCGCTTCGGGCGAATATCCTGCGGACGCTGATGGAAGAACTGCTGGCGGATACCATCAGCATGGGCGGAATCGCGGCGGAAATCATGCCGCTCCTGCGCGGGGAACAGGCGGGCGCAGTTTTGCAGCAGGCGGCGGGCACGTTTCAGGCGGATACGCCGGATTGGATGATTGGCACGGAGCAGCTGATGGTCAACCATGTGTTCTACGAGGGCTTCCCGTACGGCGCGCATCAGGAGCGCCCGGCGACGGCGGCGGTTTCGCTGTGCGCGGAGTACGCGGTGCTGCGCGGTACGGCGGTGCTCTACCATCAGCTGCATCCGGATGAAACGGCGCTGGTGGATGCCATTGCCGCGCTCTTCCGCGTGTTGGAGCACAGCGCGTTCGGCTGGAACGCGGCGGTTGTGCTGGAGCGCGAAGGCAAGGCGGGGGAGGATGTTATCGGGCAAATCGTCGGAATATAAGGAAATGAGCAATGAATAAGGTTCTTCATGGAATCTTGGGGGAGCAAACAAGGGCTTAGGCGAAGCCTCAAAAAGCTGCACGCGGAAGGAGCATGAAAGCGCGACCAACTGAATCGCGCGGAGGGGTCAAGGGGCAATTGCCCCTTGCAGGGTCAAGGGACAGCGTCCCTTGTGGGGTTTGGGGCAACGCCCCAACTGTTCTGCGTCAGACCAATCCCAAGGAAACCGCCAACAAAGGTGCAGGCAGCGAAGCGTCCCTGCCAGTAACTTTGCGCGTCCGCAGACGCGCCCCCAAGCTGCTCTTCCCCCAAGATTCCGTGAAGAACCGAATATAAGAAATCCGCGGGTGCATTTGGCTGCATCCGCGGAATTTTGCAATTTGGGGGGATGGCGCGTCACTCGTCCCGCACCATCATCACATGCATTTGCCGCTCCAACGCGGGAATCACGCACTCTGCCAAGCCGCCGTCCAACGCCACGTCGCGTATCACCAGCACATCAATGCCCAGCATGTCGAACACGGCGCTATTGAACGCGCGGGTGTAGGGGCCATGCGCCGCGACAATGTGTGTCTCCGGCACGCCGACTTTCTTTGCCAAATCCAGCGCTTCCACCGTCGGCACAATGCGGCAGAACAGGTGGTCTTTGCGCAGAAGGGACGCATAATGCGGCAGATTGCGGTAATCGCCCGCCAGCAGAATGTTCTCCTCCGAAAGCCGCGACAGCACCGACATTGCCTCTGCCGGATTCTCCACCCACTGCACCACGTCGCGCCATGCTTCCTGCTCGTTCTCGATTTTCATGCGCTGGCAGGGAATACCCAGCTGCTCGGCGGAGCGGCGGATGCGCGTCTGCGTCGCGGTGGCGTATGGGTGCGTCGCGTCGATGACCTTGCGGGGGTTCGTCTGGCGGATGTAGGAGAGCATCTGCCCGTCGTCAAACCGCCCGATGTGGCACATCGTTCCCGGCGGCAGCTGTGCGCGCGCGTATTCCGTCGTCACGCAGACGATAACCTGCTTGCCGCGCCGCCGCATCGTCTGTGCCGCCTCACGGCTCTCGTGGGTGTTGCCGAAAATCAGAATTCGCTCCATGGTCACTCACTCCTGCGGGTTATTATTTTTGCCCGTAGTAGGCGTTCGGGCCGTGTTTGCGTAGAAAATGCTTATCTTGAATGTTCTGCGGCGCGGGGGCGGCGTCGGGTTTAATCTGCCGCGTGTACACCGCCATTTTCGCCACTTCCTCCAGCACAACGGCGTGGTAGACCGCCTGTGCCGCGTCCTTGCCCCATGTGAACGGCCCGTGCGACGCGCAGATAATCCCCGGCACATGCACCGGGTTGATATTCCGCTTCGTCAGCTCCTCGATGATGACTTTGCCCGTGTTCTTCTCGTAGTCCTCGTCGATTTCCTCGGTCGTCAGGTGGCGCGCGCAGGGAATTGCGCCGTAGAAGTAGTCCGCGTGGGTCGTGCCATAGCAGGGAATATCCTCGCACGCCTGCGCCCAGCCGACCGCATAGGGGCTGTGCGTGTGCACGATACCGCCGATGTCCGGGTACTGCTTGTACAGCTCCAAATGCGTTTTCGTGTCGCTGGAGGGGTTCAATTTGCCCTCGACGATGTTGCCGTCCAGGTCAAGCACGACCAGCTTGTCGGGGGACAGCTCGTCGTACTCCACGCCCGACGGCTTGATGACGACCAGCCCCTTTTCGCGGCTGATGCCGGACACGTTGCCCCATGTATACGTTACCAGATGACGCTTGGGCAGCTCCATGTTGGCTTCGTAAACGGCTTCTTTGAGCGATTTCAGCATCGGAATTCCCCTCCTCAATCCATATCCGCAATCGCGGCCTTTTCGGCGGAAAGCGCCTGATGGAAACGCGCGGTGTAAGCATCCAGCCCGGCTTCATCCGCCGCGTCCGCACGGATAGTAGAGCCCTTCGCGCCCGCAAAAACACGCGCGTTCAGGTAGTCCTCCAGCGTTTCGTCTGCCTGTCGATTGACGCGGTACGCCGCCAGCAGCGCCATGCCCCACGGGCCGCCTTCGCCCGCCGTTTCCATGACGGAGATGGGGGCTTTCAGCGCGGCGGAGAGAATCGTCTGCCCTGCGACGGGCGTCTTGAAGTAGCCGCCATGCCCCAGCAGTTTGTCAATCTGCACATGCTCTTTGGCGAGAATGTCCATGCCGATTTTGAGGCTCGTCATTGCGCCTGCCACGAGCGAACGCGCGAAATTCGGGAATGTCAGCTTCGCATCCGGCGTGCGCACCAGCATCGGACGACCCGCGTCCAGCCCAACCACCGGTTCGCCGGAGAACAGCGGCAGATTCACCACGCCGCCGCAGTCCTTGTCGCCGGAAAGGGCGGATGTGAACAGCGCCGTGTAAATGTCGCCCATGCTGACGTTTGCGCCCGCCGCGTCCGCAAAGCCCTTGAGCATCCCCGCCCATGCGTTGATGTCGGAGGTGCAGTTGTTGCAGTGCACCATGGCGGTCGGCTTGCCGGTGGGCGTCGTCACCATGTCGATTTCAGGGTACACGCGCGAAAGCGGCTTCTCCAGCACCACCATCGCGAAGGTCGATGTGCCCGCGGACACATTGCCCGTGCGCACCGCGACGGAGTTCGTCGCCGCCATGCCCGTGCCCGCGTCGCCTTCCGGGGGCGCCATCAATGCGCCGGGCTGGAGCGTGCCGGTCGGGTCAAGCAGCTTTGCGCCTTCCGCCGTCATCACGCCCGCGTCCTCGCCCGCGCATAGCACGCACGGCAGAATCTCGCGCAGCGTCCACGGCATGTGGTAGGTTTTCGCCAGCGCATCCACCTTGTCCAGCATGTGCTGGTCGTAATCCAGCGCGTCGCTGTCGATGGGGAACATGCCGCTCGCTTCGCCAATGCCAAGGCAGTTCTTGCCGCACAGCTGGTAGTGCACATAGCCCGCCAGCGTCGTCAGGTGATGAATCTGCGGCACCATTGCTTCGCCGTTCATCATCGCCTGCACAAGGTGCGCAATCGACCAGCGCTGCGGGATGTTGAAGCCCAGCAGGGCGGTCAGCTTTTCCGCCGCCTGCGCCGTCATGGTGTTGCGCCAAGTGCGGAACTGCGCCAATTGCCGCCCGTTTTCGTCAAAGGCGAGGAAGCCGTGCATCATGCCGGATACGCCGAACGCCGCCAGATTCGTCAGCGTCACGCCATAATTCGCCTGCACGTCCTTTTGCAGATTCGCGAACGCATCCTGCACGCCCGCCCATACGTCATCCAGATGATACGTCCAAATGCCGTCCTCCAGCCGATTCTCCCATGTATGGTCGCCGGATGCAATCGGCGCGTGGTCGTCGCCAATCAGCACCGCCTTGATGCGCGTCGAGCCGAACTCAATGCCCAGCACCGCTTTTCCGTCCGCAATATATGCGGCAATTGTTTCGTGATTCATGATGTACCGTCCTCCTCTTTCTGGGTGATTCCGCAGCCTTTCTTACACACAGTATACCAGAAAACGCCGGGAATGTCCATCGTTTGCGGGGGTGAAAGTGGCGCAGACACAAAAAATCCGGTTTTTCACGGAAAGTTGGGGGAACAAACAAGGGCTTAGGCGAAGCGCCAAAAAGCTGCACGCGGAAGGAGCATGAAAGCGCGACCAACTCAATCGCGAAAAGGGGTCAAGGGGCAATGCCCCTTGCAGGGTCAAGGGACAGCGACCCTTGCGGGGTTTGGGGCAGCGCCCCAACCGTTCCGCGTCAAACCTACTCAAAGGAAGAAATCAACAAAGGTGCAGGCAGCGAAGCGTCCCTGCCAGTAACTTTGCGCGTCCGCAGACGCGCCCCCAAGCTGCTCTTCCCCCAAAGATTTCGTGAAGAACCAAAAATCCCTGCCCCAGCGAATACCGGGACAGGGAAGAAAATCACTTCCGCTTCTTTGCCTTGCGGATGATGATGATGACAATCGCCATCACGGCGACAATCGCGATAAACGGCAGCGCCGCCGTCAGGAACACCACGCAGTCCTGCAGGAACGACACGAAGGCATTCCAGCCGGTGGACAATGCGCCGCGGATGCGCTCGCCCAGCGACACCGTTTCATCGCGCAGATCCGGCTGCGCTTCCTCGTTCAGCGTCACACGCACGGTCGCGTCATTTACCTGCTGATCTGTGTCCGCCAAGGCGCTTTCCAGCTGCTCGATGTTGTACTGTGTGTCCGCCAGCTGCGTTTCCAGCGCCAGCAAATCCGACAAATCGCCCGCCGTGTCGGTCAGGGCTTGCAGGCGCGCCAGCAGCAGCTTCTGATTTTCCAGCCGCGCGGCGGTATCCTGATAGCTTGCCGTCACGTCGGTGGACGACATGTTCCGGCTGGTGATGCGCCCCAGCTCACCCGTATTGCTCAGGAACGCATCAAGCGAATCCGCCGGAATCCTCAGCGTCAGCGACGCGGTGCGCAGATTACGGTTGTTCGTGTATTCGCTGGAGCTTTCCAGATATCCGCTGTACTGGCTGAGCAGCGCGGTCAAACTTGCCATGCTGTCGTCATAGGCGGATGTTTTGATAGTCAGCGACACGTTGCGGATGATTTTCTTGTCCTCCGCGACGGCGGATTTCGCGCTGGCGGCTTCCGGCATGGCGTCGTTCGCGGTGCCGACCATCATCGTGCGCACACCGCTGCCGGCTTCTTCCGAATAGCCGACGTCGCTGGTGTAGGTGTCGTAATCGTAGTCGTAGCTGTCCGCGAGGGACTGCGGCGCACTCGTCCGCGCGGGCGACAGGCTGTCTTTCGTCAGCAGCGTTCCGCCGACGACGAACACCAGCGCCGCGGCAACGGAGAGGATGCGCGTCCAGCGGCGCATCGGGGCGACTTTGCGGGTTTCTTCCTGCTTCATGGCGTCCTCCTTTACCAGCGCCGTCCACTGCGCGTGGAAATTTTCCGGCATATCCGGCACTTCCTCGTTCAGGGGCGACATGCATTGCCGGAGGACTTCGTTTTCATCAAAATGGGGTTCGCGGTTCATTTTCCTGTCCTCCTTTCACTCGGTAAGACGCTTGATTTTTCGTTTTGTTCCCGCTGATTGGCAAGAATGGCGGCAAGTTTCTGCCGCGCGCGGTTGAGTCGGCTCTTCACCGTGCCGACGGATACGCCCGTAATCTGCGCAATATCCTCGTAGCGCTGCTTTTCCAGCGCGTAGAGGATGAGGACGGTGCGCATGTCGGCGGGAAGCTGGTCAAGGGCGCGGGAAATATCGCCGGTGGATTCGCGGTCGAGCAGCGCGGCTTCGGGGGTCGGGGAATCATCCGCCGGTTCAAAGCCGTTTTCCGCCATCGCGTCCATCGAATCGCTGTCCACCATGCGCTTTTGCTTGCGCAGAAAGTCAATGCATACGCTGCCCGCAATGCGGTACAGCCAGCTGGAAAAGCCGCAGTCCTGCCGATACTGCCCAATGGAGCGCCACGCCTTCAGCATGACCTCCTGCGCGCAGTCCATCGCGTCCTCGCGGTGGTGCAGATAATGCCAGCAGACGCGCCAAATCATCTGCTCATAGGGTGTGACGAGCTGCTCAAAGGCGGATGCGTCGCCCTTTTGCGCGCGCCGGAGAATGAGTTCATCCATTGCAGAAGCCTCCTCGTTTTTCATGACGAGCGGTCGGGGGATTTTGTTCCGTGTTTCATGAAGATTTACAACTTTTCTTCCGCCAAAATAGAAGAACGGCTGCAATTTCATCATATCATGGCGGATGGATGCCGTCAAGCAGAAAAAAATCCCCGCGGGCGTATCATGATTTCGTCCAGCGGGGAACATAAAGACTTGACAAGGTATATATTATGATATATACTAATAATACAAGGAGGTGCAGACGCATGATGACTGCAAAGCTGTTTGAAAACGGGCGGAGTCAGGCAGTTCGGCTGCCGAAGGAGTGCCGCTTCAGCGGGGACGAGGTGTCCGTCAGCAAGGTGGGGGATGCCGTGATTCTGCTGCCGAAGAACAACCGCTGGTCGGGCTTCTTGACCAGTTTGGATATGTTCACGGCGGATTTCATGCCGAATGGGCGCGAACAGCCCGATGCGCAGGAGCGTGAATCGCTGTGAAATACATGCTGGACACGAACATCTGCATCTTTGCCATCAAGCACAAGCCTCCGGCGCTCATCCGCAATTTCCTCCAGCACGACCCGGACGACCTGTGCATTTCCGCCATCACCTACGCGGAGCTGATGCATGGCGTGGAGAAAAGCCAGTCGACGGCGCAGAACCGCGCTGCCATCACGCTCTTTCTCTCCGCTATGGCGATTCTCTCCTTCGACGACTGCGCGGCGGAAGAATATGGGCAAATCCGCGTCGACTTGGAGCGCAAAGGCACGCCCATCGGCCCGCTGGATACGCTGATTGCCGCGCACGCACGGTCGCGGGGCTTGACCCTGGTGACGAACAACACCCGCGAGTTCTTCCGCGTGGAAAATCTGCCTGTGGAGGACTGGACAAAATAAGAAATGAGCAATTACAATGAGAAATGAGGAATGATTCGTCCACCATTTCATTGCGAATTGAGGCGTTACCGCCGTCTTGCCATTTCCGCCCACACATCATCAAGCGTCACGCCCTGCTGGTAGAGCAGCACCATCAGGTGGTACAGCAAATCAGCGGCCTCGTAGGTCACTTCCTCTTTATTCGCTTTCATCGCGGCGATAATCGTCTCGCTGGCTTCCTCGCCAACCTTCTTGCAGATTTTCTCCACGCCGTTGTCCAGCAGGTAGTTCGTGTAGCTGCCTTCCACGGGGTTCGCGGCGCGGTCGGCAATCGTTGCGTAGTCCTCCTGAAGGACGTTCGCGGTCGCGGTCGCGTCCTCATCCACATATACGTCGTTGAAGAAACAGCTTTTTGCGCCCGTGTGGCACGCCGGCCCGACCTGCTCCACCGTCAGCAGCATCGCGTCGTGGTCGCAGTCGTAGCGCATGGCGACGAGCTTCTGTGTGTGCCCGGAGGTTTCGCCCTTCTTCCACAGCGCCTGCCGGGAACGGCTGAAGTACGTCGCGTACCCGGTTTCCAGCGTCTGCTCAATTGACTGCTGATTCATGTATGCCAGCATCAGCACCTGATTGGTGCGCGCATCCTGCGCAATGGCGGGAATCAGCCCGTTTGCATCAAATTTCAACTGCGAAAAGTCCATATTCATTCTCCTTTGTTCGCGGTTTGGATGGCATTAAGCGCGTCCGGCACGGTGAACGCGCCCTCGTACATTGCGCGCCCTAAAATTGCGCCTGCGCAGCCGATTTCCTGCAATTTCAGTAAATCGCCGATGCTGCTCACGCCGCCTGAACCGATAATGTCCATCTGCGTCTTGTCAATCAGGCGCTTTGTCGCGGCGAAATTCGGGCCCTGCATCATCCCGTCGCGGCTGATGTCGGTGTAGATGAGGGTGCTGACGCCCATGTCCCGCATTCGCAGGGCGACTTCGGCGGCGGTCAGCGCGGATGTTTCCACCCACCCGCGCGTCGCGACGAACCCGTCCTTCGCGTCCAGCCCCACGGCGATTTGCCCCGGAAACGCCCGGCACGCCTCTTTCACCAGTTCCGGATGTTCAATCGCCGCCGTGCCGATGATGCACCGCGTCACGCCCGCTTCGATGCGCAGAGCGATGTCCGCCATCGTGCGCAGCCCGCCGCCCAGCTCGACGTTTCCGCCGAACGCGCGGATGACCTCGCGAATCAGCGAGAGGTGCTTGGTCTGCCCATCAAACGCGGCGGTGAGGTCAACAAGGTGGAGGTATGTTGCGCCCTGTTCGCGCCATTTCGCGGCAAGGTCAACAGGATTGCCGAAGATGGTCACGTCGTCGCGCCTGCCTTGGCGGAGACGCACGGCATTGCCATCGAGCATGTCAATCGCGGGGTAAAGCTGCATGGGAAACCCTCCTTTGGGGGATGAAAATTAACACGCGAGCATAGCATGAAAGTGCGCCCAACGCAATCGCGCGAGAGGGTCAAGGGACGAAGTCCCTTGCGGGGTCAAGGGGCAGCGCCCCTTGGTTTCCCCCAATAAACACGCGGAAGAAGCCTGAAAAAGTTGCCAACACAATCGCGCGAAAGGGAGTCCAGAGGGTCGAAGACCCTTTGGCGGGGTCAAGGGGCAGCGCCCCTTGGTTTCCCCCAATAAACACGCGGAAGAAGCCTGAAAAAGTTACCAACTCAATCGCGCGAAAGGGAGTCCAGAGGGTCGAAGACCCTTTGGCGGGGTCAAGGGGCAGCGCCCCTTGCGCCTTCTTAATCCAGACTGCCCTTTGTGGACAGCACACCCTCAATCCGATTGTCGATGCTTGCCGCGTCTTGCAGCGCCAGTCCCAGCGCCTTATACAGCGCCTCCAGCTTGTGGTGGTCGTTTTTACCGTACAGCACCTTCAGATGCAGCGTTAATCCCGCATTTACGGCGAACGCGCGGAAAAATTCCTCCGCCAGCTGCGTGTCGAACTGCCCGCACATGGGGGCGGCAAATTCCGCGTCGAACACCAAATACGGGCGGCCGCTGATGTCCAGCGCGGCAAACGCAAGGGCTTCGTCCATCGGCATATAGGCACTCGCGGCGCGGCGAATGCCCTTACGGTCGCCCAGCGCGTCGCGGATGGCGCGGCCGAGGCAGATGCCTACGTCCTCCACCGTGTGGTGTGCGTCAACGTGCAAATCGCCCCGGCAGGTGAGCGCCAAATCCAGCTGCCCGAAACGGCACAGCGCGTCCAGCATGTGGTCAAAGAAGCCAATGCCGGTCGAAAGCGACGTTTTGCCGCTGCCGTCGAGGGTCAGCGTGAGGGTAATGTCCGTTTCGCGGGTCGTGCGGGTGATGACGGCGGTGCGCATGAGGATACCTCCTTGGTGGATTTGGGCGTGCGCTGTGTGCAGGCGGAGCTATCCGGTCGCGCCCATTTGGCGCGACAATATGGAATAGGTTGAATGAGCGGCTTGGGGGCGCGTCTGCGGACGCGCAAAGTTAGGGGCAGGGACGCTTCGCTGCCTGCACCTTTGTTGAGTTCTTCCTTTGAGTAGGTTTGACGCGGAACAGTTGGGGCGCTGCCCCAAGCCCCGCAAGGGACGCTGTCCCTTGACCCTGCAAGGGGCATTGCCCCTTGACCCGTTTTGGGCTGCCCGGCTTGGACGCGCTTCCCTTGCTACTTTTTTCCTTAGGCTTTTATTTCCTTACCGAACCGAATCGCAACCGCGTTCGCGTGGGCATCTAAGCCCTCCTGCCGTGCCAGCAGCATCACCTGCTCCGACACCCGCTCCAATTCCGCCCTTGAACAGCAAATCAAGCTCGACTTCTTCACGAAATCATCTACCGACAAGGGCGAAAAGAACCGTGCCGTCCCACTCGTCGGCAGCACATGATTCGGCCCCGCCAGATAATCCCCCAGCGGTTCGGGCGAGTAATGCCCCAGAAAAATCGCGCCCGCGTTCTCAATCAGCGGCAGCAGCCCATACGGGTCAGCGACGGACAGCTCCATGTGTTCCGGCGCAATCTGGTTCGCGATGTCCGCGCAGTCGGGGAGGGTCGGCGCGACGACGATCGTCCCGTAGGCGGTCAGGCTCTTTTCGATGACGTCGCGGCGGGGGAGAAGGGCGGTTTGGCGGGCGATTTCCGCCTGAACGGCAGCGGCGAGGGTTTCGCTGTCCGTGACGAGAATCGCGGCGGCGAGGGGATCGTGCTCCGCCTGTGACAGCAGGTCAGCGGCGACATAGCGGGGATTCGCGCTGTCGTCGGCAATCACCAGCACTTCGCTCGGCCCGGCGACCATGTCAATGCCGACATGCCCGAAAACCTCCCGTTTCGCGTTGGCGACGAAAATGTTGCCCGGCCCGGTGATTTTGTCCACGCGGGGGATGCTCTCTGTGCCGAACGCAAGGGCGGCAATGGCCTGCGCGCCGCCGACTTTGTAGATTTTGTCCACACCCGCCAAATCCGCCGCGACAAGGGCAAGCGGGTAGCTGACCGAGCCGTCCCGGCCGGGCGGCGTGACCATGATAATCTCCTTTACGCCCGCGACCTTCGCCGGCAGCACGTTCATCAGCACCGACGAGGGGTACGCCGCCGTGCCGCCGGGAACGTACACGCCGACGCGCTTGAGGGGCGTAATCTTCTGCCCCAGCGAAATGGCGGGGTCAAAATTTAACCATGTGTTCTGCTTCTGCTTCTCGTGGAAGGCAGTGATGCGGCGGGCGGCTTCGCGCATGGCGTCGAGCCATTCGGGGGAAGCGGCGGCGTAAGCGCGGGCGATTTCGTCCTTCGTCACCAGCACGGTTTCGGCGGTCATGGTCACATGGTCGAATTTCGCCGTGTAGTCGAACAAGGCGGCGTCGCCCTCCTGCCGGACGCGCGCGACAATCTCCTTGACGATGCGGGAAACCTCTTCGTTTTGCAGCTGAGAGCGGTTCATAACGCGGCGTTTCAGTTCACCCGCGTCGGATGCGCGCAGAATCGGAATCATGCCTGTTCCTCCTGTTTCGCGGCGAGCAGCGCGCCCAGTCCGTCGATAATCTGGCGGATGCGCTCCCGCTTGGTTTTCATGGCGACGCGGTTGACGACTAAGCGCGCTGATACGTCGCAGATGTCTTCCAGCACCGTCAGGCCGTTGGCGCGCAGGGTCGAGCCGCTCTCCACAATGTCGAGGATTACGTCGCTCAGCCCGATGACGGGGCCAAGTTCCACCGAACCGTGCAGTTCAATAATTTCAATCGTCTGCCCTTTGCTGTCGTAATAGCTTCGGGCGATATTCGGGTACTTCGTGGCGACGCGGAAGGTCGCGCGGTTGACGCTGCCGCCCTGCTCGCCGGGGTAGCCCGCGATGCACAAGCGGCACTTGCCGAAGCCCAAATCCAGCACTTCGTACAGTTCGCGTCCGGCTTCCAGCAGCGTGTCTTTGCCGACGACGCCTAAATCCGCCACGCCGTGATCCACATATGTCGGTACGTCCGACGGCTTGACGAGGATAAACCGGATGTTTTGCTCCTTGTCCCACAGCACCAGCTGACGACCGGGATTCCGCGGCTCAGAGCAGTCAATGCCCAGCTGCTCCAAGAGGTCGAACGCCTGCTCCGCAAGCCGCCCCTTTGCCAGCGCGAAGGTGATGACCGGCTGTGCCATCAGAACACCGCCTTTCCATACTGCTCGAAAATGCTGCCGTTCAGGTATACGGCGGCGGATGCTTCCCCGCTGTCGACGCGCTGGTGCAGCTCCTCGGCGGTCAGCCCGTACAGCAGGGCGACTGAAACGCCCTTGTCCCGCAGCTGATGCGCGTAGGCGATGGCAGAGCGCAGTCCGCCCGGCGCGAAGGAGAGGATGACGTCCGGCACGGGCGGCGCGAACGTTTCGCCCTGCCGCTCCAGCGCCATCAGCGTCAGTTTCAGCGAGAGCGCGAACCCCGTCGCGGGCATCGGGCGGCCGAACTGCGCCGGAAGCCCGTCATAGCGCCCGCCGGAGAGAAGCGGCTGTCCAAGCTCCGCCGCCAAGCCGTGGAACACCACGCCGGAGTAGTAATTCGCCTGCTGCGTCAGCCCAAGGTCGATGCTCACGCAGTCCGCACAGCCATAGTCTTGCAGGATGGACAGCACCTGCCGCAGATGCGCAATCGCGCCCAAACACTTCGGCGATTGTGTCAGCTGCTCCGCTTCATCGAGCACCGCCGCGTCGCCGAAAAGCTGCGGCAGACGCATCAGGCGGCGCGACACGTCCGCCTCAATGGACAGGCGGTCAAGGTAGAGCTGCATATCCAGCGCGTTTTTGTGCGCCATCATGTCGCGCACCGCCGCGCACTGCTGTTCTGTCAGCCCGGCTTCTTCCAAGAATCCGCTGACGAATTTGACTTGCCCCAGCTCGATTAGAAAGTCGCGAATCCCGGCGGCGCGCAGGGCTTCCACCGCCAGCGCGATGACCTCCGCGTCCGCCTGTGCGCTGCCTTCGCCCATCAGCTCCACGCCCGCCTGCGTGTCCTCGCACAAAAGCGACAGCGTTTCGGAGTGGAATTTCGCCGCGGACTGCACATAGCATAAACGCAGCGGCAGCGGCGCGTTTTTCAGCCGCCCCGACGCCAGCCGAACCGCCGGAATCGTCGAATCCGGGCGGACGGCGAGAATGCGCGCCTGCGGGTCGAACGTCTTCCACACTTGCTCCGGGCGATAGCCGAATGTTTGATCATCCAGCGCGTCATAATACTCCAGAATCGGTGTTTCGATTTCCTGATAGCCGCCGAGGGTGAACAGACGGCGCAGCTTGTCCTCCAAGCGGCGCTTGCCCGCGCATTCGCCGGGGAGGGTATCCTGCATACCGCTGGGAATTTGCAGTCTGCGACGCTCCATTGTGCCGCCTCCTGTCATAATTTTGATGATTTAGCGCGATAAAGCGCTAATGCAATGAATTATACCAGAAATAGCAGATTTGTCAAGGGGTCAAAACGCGATTTCTGCTGATTTCATCATACCAGATTGCGCGGCGCTTCGCAAGGCAAAAACACCGAAAGGACAAAATGGGGCGTGCCGTGGCGCGTTTGCCCTGATGGTGGATGGAAGGGGAGTACCGTGGTGATTTTGCGCTGCTGGTGGCTGGACGTGGCAATTCGTCCCGCACAGCATCCTGTCATCCAGCTTATATAATGTCATCCAGCTTATATAATAAGGAAACGAAATTTCGCGAAAACCGACTGCCGCGCCGCCGTCAGCCGAAAATCCGCCGAAATCATCCCGCGAATCGGCTGATTTTGTGCTATTTTCCCGCACTCGGCTGAAATTTTTCCTTGGGTAACACCGCACAATTCGTCGGCAGCGTTGGCGATGCCTTTTCCGCCATCTGCTTCTTGCAGAAATCTCGATTTACCTCCAGTAAACCTTCGATTTCTGCAATCGCATCTGACAAAAAATGCATTCGCCATCGCACCAACTTATTTGTGCGGTATTGCCCTTGTATCATCCCCGGAATTGTGATATAATAGCATTTGGCGCGTTCTGTTTGCGCCATAGATTGAAAAGATTGGAACTATCGGAATGCGTTTTGATGACTTGAAACTGATGCCCCTGCTCCTGCAAAATGTGCAGGCGGCAGGTTATGAAACCCCGACCCCGATTCAGCAGGCGACCATCCCGCTCGTCCTCGCTGGAAAGGATGTGCTGGGCTGCGCGCAGACCGGCACGGGCAAAACCGCTGCGTTCGCCCTGCCGATTATCCAGCAGCTGGCAAAAAAGCCTACCCGCTTCGGGCAGAGCCGCGCCATCCGCGCCCTCATCCTCACCCCGACCCGCGAACTCGCCCAGCAGATTTATGATAATTTCGTGCTTTATGGCAAAAAGCTGCCCGTCTACCCGACCGTCATTTTCGGCGGCGTAAATCAGCAGGGACAGGTGAATGCCCTCCGCCGCGGCGCGGATGTGGTGATTGCCTGCCCCGGCCGCCTGTGGGACTTGATGAATCAGGGCTTTGTGCATTTGGATAAGGTGGAGACGTTCGTGCTGGACGAGGCAGACCGGATGCTTGACATGGGCTTCATCCACGACGTCCGCCGCATTGCGGAAAAGCTGCCGGAAAAGCGCCAGACGCTGATGTTCTCCGCGACGATGCCGCCGGAGGTTGAAAAGCTGGCGATGGATTTGCTCCATGAGCCGGAATCCGTCAAGGTTGACCCCGTGTCCTCCACGGTCAAGAAGATTGACCAGTGCCTGTATTATGTCGATAAGGCGAACAAGAAGCATCTGCTGGCGAAAATCCTGCGCGACCCGGACGTGGAAAACGCGCTCGTGTTCAGCCGCACGAAGCACGGCGCAGACCGCATCGTCCGCGACCTCAAGCGCGAGGGCATCGACGCGGTTGCCATCCACGGCGATAAGAGCCAAAACGCCCGTCAGGCCGCGCTGACCGCCTTCAAGACTGGCGAATGCAAAGTCCTCGTCGCGACGGATATTGCCGCCCGCGGCATCGACATCGCGGGTCTGAGCCACGTTATCAACTACGATATGCCGATGGAGCCGGAAGCGTACGTCCACCGCATTGGGCGCACGGGCCGCGCTGGCCGCGACGGCACCGCGATTTCTTTCTGCTGCATCGACGAGGTGAAGCAGTTAGGGCAGGTGGAGAAGCTCATTGGCAAGCGTCTGCCGCTGAAGGAAAGCGAGTGGCCGATGGAAATCACCACCCCCAGCGAGCCGAAGCCGCGCCAGCCCCGCCCGGCGAAATTGACGATGCAGGGCAACGCCGCGCCGGAGCGCAAGGCGAATCGCCCGATAAGCGCCAAACCCGCCAAACTCGCCGCATCCGCCCCGATTCGCGAGGCGTCCGTGGAGAAGCGCGCCGCGAAATCCGCCCCGCGCGAGATGCAGGTCATCCGCCGCGAGCATCAGCAAAATCCCGTGCCGCGCTTCGGCCCTGCCAGCGGTCAGCGCGCAGCACGCAGCGGTCAGCCTGTCGTCATCGGCAGAGACGGCAAGATGCGCCTTGGCGGCACGCCCGTCCGCGTCGAGAGCGCCCCGGCGAACAAGCCCGTCGCCCGCACGAACGCATCCGGCGCGAAGAAAAATGCCGGACAGCCCGTCTGCCGCGTCAACCGCAGCCGCGGCCGCAACGGCGAGCGGTAAGCATTGTCCCCCCCGAATCACGCACGATTCGGGGGATTTTTTGGTTCTTCACGGGAAGTTCGGGGGAGCAAACAAAGGCTTCGGCGAAGCACCAAAAAGCTGCACGCGGAAGGCGCATGAAAGCGCGACCAACTCAATCGCGAAAAGGGGTCAAGGGGCAATTGCCCCTTGCAGGGTCAAGGGACGGCGTCCCTTGTGGGGTTTGGGGCAACGCCCCAACAGTTCCGCGGACGACCAGTATGCCAAACGCGCTCAACAAAGGTGCAGGCAGCGAAGCGTTCCTGCCAGTAACTTTGCGCGTCCGCAGACGCGCCTCCAAGCTGCTCTTCCCCCCAAGATTCCGTGAAAAAACGTTTTTTCTGCCCGCAAGCTGCAGATTCCCCGCAAAATCGCTAAATCCATCAGAATTTTTTCCGAAACCCTCTTGACAAACTGCCTGTCATTTGGTATACTAATAAAGCTGAATCGTTTCAGCCGTGCCAACATGGCTCAGTCGGTAGAGCAGCGGTTTCGTAAACCGCAGGTCGAGGGTTCGAGTCCCTCTGTTGGCTCGCTTTTCGAGGTGTAGCGCAGTTTGGTAGCGCGTTTGGTTCGGGACCAAAAGGCCGCGGGTTCGAATCCCGCCACTTCGACACCAAAAATGAAGCGACTTGCAACAAAGCAAGCCGCTTTTTTTGTGCGTTTTCGCAAATATGTACAGGTATGGGACAGGTTGTGGATAGCATGGGTAGAGGAAAATTGGGTAGAGATGGGGTGAACGGTTTACTGCGCATCGGGTGAGGGCGCAAAGCCGTCATTTTCAAGGGGTTCAGGCGTTTCGGGCTGCGCGGACGCAGCGTCAAGGAAGGACTGCCAGACGCGGGCGGCATCGTCGTCGCGGCGGCGAAGCGCGTGAGCGTAGACGCGGAGCGTCGTGCTTGCATCCTCATGCCCCATGCGGCTGGCAACAGCTACCGCGTCGATGCCGTTGGCAAGCAGCGTGCTGGCGTGCGTGTGCCGCAGGTCGTGAAAGCGCACGCCTTCAAAGCCGTGCGCATCCGCAAAGTGGCGGAACCAGCGGCTGGGCGTGTCATGATGCAGCTGCGCGCCGTTCCATGCGTGGACAATCCAGCCTTCGCCGACCCAGAGATGCGGGGCGGCGCGCTTGCAATCCTCCTGATAGGCGCGGGTCTGATCCAGAACCGCCATCATGCCGACCGGCAGCGCGATGATCCGCTCCCCAGCTTCGCTTTTCGGCGGGCCTTCAAAGCTGCCGGTCTGCGGGGTGTACTTCAAGGCGTGGCTGATGTCGATGGTGCCGCGCTTCCAGTCCACGTCGCTGAGCCGCAGGGCACCGACTTCACCAAGCCGCAGACCGCAGAGCAGCGCCAGTAGGACGGCAGCACGCAGGCACATGTTCGGCTCATCCTTCAAGCAGCGCAGCAGCTCCACCGCCTGTTCCTCATCCAGAAACTTGACGCGGGCTTTCCGGGCGCGTGGGCGCGTGACGCGCTCCATGGGGTTGCGGTAGATGATTTCCCACTGCACCGCCATGTCCAGCATGGTTTTGAGCGTGTCATAGTAATGCTGAACGGTGCGCGCACCGAGCGGGTGCGTGCGCTGGGCATCCGAAGTCAGCCGCGCCGTCGCTGCTGGATGCCGCGGGTTCGCAAGCTGCGATTCCTCCATGCGTGTGCTGCGGCGGCCATCGTTGCGGACGTATTCCAGCCAGTCCACCAGATAGGTGGCGGTCAGTTTCTTCACCGGCATGTCGCCCATGTATGGCAGGATACGGCTATCCAGAAAATAGCGATAGTCCTTATATGTCACCGGTGAGCAGTTGGGGCGGACGTGCTTTTCCATCCAGCGTTCCGCGAACGTGCGGACGGTGATGACGTTCGGCTGCGCTTCGGCAGCTTCCGGGCTGTCCTTTGCCTGCTGCGCTTGCAGCTTCAGGCGCTCCAGCGCGACTTCCGCCTCCATGCGCTGATACGCTTCGGAAAGTCCTGGCGTAGCGTGAAACGTTTCACGCACCCATTTGTAGGTACCGTCGGCATTCAGCGTTTGGAAGCCAATGCGATAGGTATCTGCGCCACGCTTTTCAATGGCCATAGCAAACACACCTCCAATGTGCAAAAATAATCTTGCCTATCCTATGTTCATTTTATCCGTCACAGCGTCACAGTAGGCACAAAAAAGCCCGCAAGTCTTGATTTTCAAGCATTCGCGGGCGTGACACGCTTCCGTGTAAACTGGCACGGAAGCGCTTTTTTTGTTTTTGGCAAATGTCACAAGTCGTGACGCACGACGACAATCGCGCCGTAGTTCTTCCCTTCATAGCCGCCGATGACCTTGAATGCGCTGATGATCGCGCCCGGCTTGTGTATGGCCTCCATGACGGCGGGGACAGATTCACGCGGGACATTGCCAATATCATAGCCATTCACACGCACGGAAATCGCCTGTTCTTCGGGTTTTCCCTTCGGCTTGTACATGAATGGGCAGAGCGACACGTCCAGCGAGTCGGAATTTTCAAACGGCGCGATGCCGTTGTCGATTCGGCGCAGATATTCCTGCCGGGGCGTGCCATCTTCGGATTTATAGGTAACGCCAGCAACATGAAATTCATAGTGCTGGTATTTCGGAGCATCAGGCTGCCGGACGATTCCGCGCCGAAGCGCTTCCACGTCAATGAAACGCGGCTGCTCAACGGTTTGCGCAGGGGCGGCAACGGGCGCAGGTTCAACCGGTTGGCAAACCCGCTTCGGAGCTTCCGGCTGCTTCGGCGCAGGGGTATCCGCAAGCGGTCTGCTGGCGACCGAGAAGCTGCGCTGCTGCTGCGAATCTTCGCGCTGATGGTGTGCAGCCGCAGCCACGCTTGCCGTGCTTTTCTTGCGCAGACGGAGGTTCGGGAAAAGGGAACGCACCGCCACGAACGCCAGCACAAGGACAATCACAACCGCCATCACGATTTCGGTGGGTTCGGATGAATCCATTTGCGGGATGGCGACCGCGAAGAGCACCGCGCCGATCGCGCAGAGAATGCCGCGCTTTTTGCGCTTCTTCATTCTGTTTTACTTCCTATTCCTTCAGTATAGTCGAGTAAGCGCCGCCGTGTCAAGTGGCAGGCAGCATATCAGAAATGTCCACGGAGAACGTGCCGCAGTACGGGTCTTCGCCTGCGCGTGTATGCTTGCGCGAAAGCGTGATTTCCACTTGATTACCTTCCCCGTCAAGGATGAAGCCGAGGAAAATCTGCATATCGACCGCGCCGGGCGCGATGACTGCCGACTGGCTGGTGGAAACGGAAGAACTGCCGAAATGCTTAGATTCCACCCACGAAACGTCCAGCGGCTTGCCGCCATGCGTGACGGTCACGCCCAAGTCATACAGTGGGGTCATGGAGGCATCCGTCGGGTTATTTACCAGCAGGATGATACCCAAACCGCGGTTATCGTCGCGGGCCGTTCCGACTTCCACCAGCTTCAGACGGAAAATCACGCCATCAACAGAAATCGTCTGCGCGCTTTCCATATCGACGCGGTTGGCGATTTCCTGGTTGATGGAATCGCGCAGCGCGACCAGCTCATCCGTAGGCGTAGCGCTCAGGCTTTCACCGAGCGCCACGGCAGGGAGCAGCAGCGCCACAAGCAAGGATGAAATCACTTTACGCATTCTGTTTCCCTTCCTTCTTGCCCAGCAGCATGGCGGGCATTTTTGTCACATCCAGCGCGGCGACCACGGCAGCGTTTGCGCTGTCCAGCATTTCCGCGGTGTCGCCGCTGCTGGCAGCGTGAAGCGCATCCGTCAAGTGCGCCATGAACGCCTTCCACGCCACGATGGGGGTCATGCCGCAGGGCGCGCCATTGCAGAGGTACGCCACGCTGGCATCCAGCAGCGCCGCCACGTCGCTGGCGCTGGGGCCTTTGCCATCGGTGAGCTTATTCAGCACGGCGAAGGACTTCGAGATGCCGCCCACGTCGGCGTTCCGTTCGTCCGTAAGCCCCAGAATGTAATCCAGCGACACACCGTAGTAGGCTGCCAGAATGGTGCCGTTTGCGGTGGATGGGGTCATGCCGGATTCATAATTCGAGATCGTGCCACGGGAAAGCCCGGTTTCCTGTGCCACTGTTGTCTGCTTCAAGTTGCGCTCTTCGCGTAACTGCCGCAGGCGCGTTTTTCCAATCATCGTTGCATTTTCCTCCTGACTTCGGAAAAAGTTTAGCACGGATGTTGTGATTTTTGAACAAAACGCCTGAAATATTGAGAAAACAGCGCAAAGGTCTTGACAAAAAAAAAAAAAGCGTAAAATGTACAACATCCGAGACATATTGTAGCGGGCGCAAGATGGAGAAGCAAGGCGAAGAACCACGAAAACGCCCCGGCAATATGGTGAAGAATCACAAAACGGAGGGGCTGAAAGCGGTGAAAACCAGCGGAAACATCTACTATCAGGCGCGGATGCGCGCAGCGGCACGCGATCCGCTGCATTCGAGCCGGGAAAGAACGGCGACGCTGCTATACATCAGCAAGGAAAGTTTGCAGGACTTCGAGACCGGGAAGCGGCTGCCGCCCTGCGACGTGGTGCAGAAGATGGTGGAGGCATACGGCGCGCCGGAGCTGGCGGGCGACCACATTCGCGCCTGCTGTCCGCTGCTGCCGGACTACGGCGGCGACGGCAACAGCGAACTGGCGCTGGCGGCGCTGGGCTGGGCGGCATCCTTCGAGGATGCGCAGCAGCTGGCGATGCGCTTCGCGGCCGTGGCGCGGGATGGGAAAATCACGTCGAACGAGCTGCCTGCCGTGGATGCCATCCGCCGCAAGGCGGTAGAACTGCGGCGCGTGATGGAAGAAACCGTGCTGGCCATCGACAAGGCGATGGCGCAAATGGAGGGAAGGACATGAACCTGCAACCGGTCGATCGGGCGAGGCAGCTGGCGGGCGTGACGGCGTATGCGCTGCGCAAAGCCATCCGCGAGGGGAAAATCCAAGTGCTGAAATGGGGCAACCGTCAGCTGGTGGACGTGGACACGGTGCGCGAGGTGCTGAGCGAGCGCGAACCCATGGAAGGGTACTGGAGCACGGCACAGCTGAGCGAAGTCACAGGTCTGCGCGCCAACACCATCCGCAAGATGGCGCAGGAAGGGGTTCTGCCCCATGAGCGCGTAGGCGGTGCCTACTACTTCAACAAAGAAACGATTTTGACGGACATTGCGCAGCGAATGGCGCAGGACAGCCAGAGCGAATGAAAAGAAAGAGGTGCGCGGCGTGGATATTCAGGAGTTTTTGAGCCGGCTGCATGTGGAGCATCACAACAGCGCATCCGGCGAGTATACCTGCCGCTGCCCGGCCCACGATGACAGGACGGCCAGCCTGACGGTCAACGTACAGTCAAGCCGCTACAACGGTGCGCCGCGCATCGTGTTCAAGTGCCACGCTGGATGCAGCGAAGCGGACGTGCTGAACGCCATGGGGCTGAAGGTGCAAGACCTGCGGGATGACAACACGCCGCCAAACGGAGGCGCGCCGCGGGGCATGACGGTGCGTCAAGCCATTCCAACGCCACCGCTGAAGCCCGAAGCAGCCAAGCCGGAAAAGAAGCCGCTGAAGCCGCTGCCGCCCATCACGAAGATTTACAGCTACACGGACGCAAACGGCGAAGAGCTGTTTCAGGTGACGCGGCACGATTATATCGGCGACGATGGCAAACACGCAAAAACTTTCCGGCAACGGATGTACGCGCCGGAGAACAAGAACGCAAAGAAGGACGGATTCGTCTGGAGCGTGCCGGACAGCATCAAGCTGCACACGCTATACCGGCTGCCGGAGGTCAACGCCGCCATTCGGGACGGGCGGACGGTGTACGTCGTAGAGGGCGAGAAGGACGCGGACACACTGGCACGGCTGGGACATGCCGCCACTACGCAACCGCAGGGCGCGGGCAAGTGGGCGGACAGCTACAGCGAGCTGCTGCGCGGCGCGCATGTGGTGATGCTGCCGGACGCGGACACCGCCGAAAACAGCTACGCGGGACAGGAGCACGGCTGGAAGGTTTGCACGTCGCTGACGCACATTGCGAAAAGCATCAAGATGGTCAACCTGAAAGCCTGCTGCCCGGAGCTGCCGCCGAAGGGCGACATCACGGACATGGTGGAGCTGATGGGCGAACGCCCTGCGATGGATGCGCTGGCGCGGCAGATTGGCGAGACGCTGCCCTTTGACCCGGCTGGGGTGAAATACTGGCTCAGCCCCAGCGAACGAGCGGCACAGCTGTTCGGGAAGATTCCGGGATACTGCGCGGCAGATGGCTGCATTTGCCGGGTGGCAGCGGACGGAGGGCGAAAGCCCATTTGCGATTTCGTGGCGATTCCGCACAGCGAAATCATGCAGGACGATGGCGTGAACCGCAACATGGCGTTCGAGGTGGACGCATGGACGCAGGACGGACGGCAGCTGCCACGGACGCGGGTGAAGGCTTCCGACTTCGGCGGTATGAGCTGGGTCACAAGCGCGTGGGGCTTGCAAGCAAACGTGATGCCTGGCAACAGCGCAAAAGACCATGCGCGCTATGCCATTGCCGCGGTGGGCAAGATGACTGCGGCGCACATCACGGAATACAGCCACACCGGCTGGCGCAAGATTGCCGGAAAGTGGTGCTACCTGTACCACGGCGGCGCGGTGGGTGCGGACGGTGTTCGCGTCAATCTGGATGGCGGTTTAAGCGGCTACCGTCTGGACGGCGCAGGGGCTGCGGGCTTCGACGGCATATCGGCAGAAGCGGCAGCGGCGGCGAGCTGGGGTATCCGGAACGTCATCGCGCCACACGTCGCCATCCCGCTGCTGGGGACGATTTATCTGGCACCGCTGTGGGAATTTCTGAACCAGACGAACGTCAAGCCTTCCTACGGGCTGTATCTGGCGGGCGGGACGGGCAGCCGCAAGAGTACCAGCGCGGCGCTGGCGCTAAGCCACTTCGGAAACTTCACCAGCAAGACGCTTCCCGCCAGCTTCCACGACACAGGCAACACCATCCGGCGGCGGGCGTTCATCCTGAAGGATATGCCTTTCGTCGTGGACGATTTTCACCCGACGGGCAGCCAGCAGGAAAAGCGGCAGCTGAAGGAAATCGCGCAGAGCCTGAGCCGCATGGCGGGCGATGGCGCGGAGCGTGGGCGGATGCGCCCGGACGGCACGCTGCAACCGGCAACGCCGCCGCGGTGCGTGACCATCATCACGGGCGAGGACATCCCGGACGTTGGCGAAAGCGGACTGGCGCGCTATTACATGGTGTCTATCCAGCCGAACGACGTGCCGATTAGCGCGGAGCTGACCGCCGCGCAGGAAATGGCGCGGAACGGGTACATGCAGCGCGCCATGCTGGGCTACATCGAGTGGCTGCGAGCGCAGGCGGATGAACTGCCGGGAACGCTGCACAAGCGTTTTCTGGACATGCGCACATGGGCGACGGAGAAGGCAAAAGACCAACATGCCCGTGCGCCGGAGACCATTGCGCACATCCTGACGGGCTACTACATGATGCTGCTCTACTTCCGGCATGTGGGGCTGCTGGATCAGGACGCTTGCACGGCTGCCATTGCGGAGGCTATGGCGACGCTGACCGCCACCAGCAAGGAGCAGGCGCGCATCATCAAGGAGGACAAGCCGGTGAATATCTTCCTTGACAGCGTGGCGGAGCTACTGGCGAGCAAGGAAGTGTTTGTCACTGACATCAGCGCAAGCGCAACAGAGGGCGGCAAGCCTTCGGCGGCCGTTGGGCGTGAGCTGGTGGGGTGCAGGGATGAAAGCTATTATTACCTCATTCCGCGGATTATTTATAAGTGTGTGCAGGAACTGTGCGTGAAGCAGGGCAGCACGTTCCCGATCAGCCTGCGGAGCCTGTACCGCGACCTGCGAACGGCGGACATCCTGCGCAGCGGCGTGAACTGTACGGAAGAACGCCCCACCAAGAGCAAACGCATCGGCGACAACTCTATTTTCTACCTATGGATACCGCGGGACAAAATCGACGGCGTGCACGACGAAGGCGAAAAGCAGATGCGGATGAATTTCACGCAGGTAGAAACGAGCGACCTGCCGCCGGAATGGATATAAGACCAAAAGCGCACACGTGGACGCTTTTCAAGGAAACGAAAGGAGCGAGGAACATGCAAGAAAAGCTGACAGGCAAGGAACGCACCGCGCTGCTGTATCTGGCTGCGCTGGACGATGAAATCCACAAAGCATCCCCCATTCTGCGGGAACGGCTGCGAGAAGCGTCGCCAACCGGCTGGCGGGATTGGCGGCTGGTGCAGACGACAACCGCCCGGACGCTGATGCAGCTGGTGGACACGCTGCCGGACAAGGACGTGCGCTGGCTGAGCCACATGCTGGAGCATGGGCGCATGAGCATCACGCTGCCGGGGCCGCTGGCAGCGCCTGATTACCTGATTGTGGATGCGCGGGACATGGCGGACATCAGCCGGATGGCGGCACGGCAGACGTGCGGGCTGTGCATGAAGGGGCGCAGGGAAGCGCAGGGCTGCAAGCTGCGCAAATGCCTCCAAAGCATTGCGCCCATGCCGGACGGCGACATGCTGCCGGATGAGCTTTTCTGCTGCGAGTACGCGCAGGTTGACTGGGAGGGCGAGGCATGAAGCACAAAGACGGTTGCACGGCGGTTTGTCCGTATTTCGTTGCGCGGACGGGGTACAAAGGGCAGCACTTCATTAGCTGCCAGTTGGACGACAGCATTTTTCGGCTGCGGGAAGAACGCGATCAGCACTACCGCGATTTCTGCTGCACAAGCCGGTGCCATGTATGCGAAGCGACCAAAGAGAAGCGGGAGGGACAAGCATGAGCGAGATTATCAGCAGCAAAGACATTCAGCCGGTGGTCATCCAGGTGGCCAGCGCGGAGGACGCTGCCACGCTGGCGCGCATCGAGACGGGCATCCGCACGGCAGCGCAGAACGTGGTGCAGGGCTATCTAACCATCGGCAGCTACCTGAACGAAGCGAAGGGAAGGAAAATCGTGCCGCATGGGCAATGGGAGGACTGGGTGCTGTACAACACGGGACTGAGCCTGCGGCAAGCGCAGCAGCTGATGAAGGCAGCGCGGGAAATTCCGGAGGGCAGCGCGATGGCCGCCCTGCCGCTGAGCAAGGCGCGGGTCATCCTGCACCTGCCGGACGCGGAAGAGCGGGAGACGCTGGCAAAACGGGCGACGGAAGAGAATCTGACGGTTCGCAATCTGGAAGAGCAGATCAAGCAGCTGACGAACGATGTTAGCGAAGCGCGAAAGTCCGAACGCAGGATGGCGCAGGAGGTTCAGCAAGCACAGGACATGCGCGCGCGGCTGGATGCCGACCGCAGGAAGCTGGAAGGCGACCGCTATGAGATGATTCAGAAGCAGCGAGAGCGTCAGGCAGAGATTGAGCGACTGCGGGCGGCGCTGGCACAGGCGGAGCAGCAGAAGCCGCAGGAGGGCATCAGCCCGGAAGCCCAGCGACAGATTGACGCGCTGCGGCAGGAACTGGCGGACGCGGAGGACTATGCCGAACAACAAGCCACGCTGCGGCAGGAAGCGCAGCGGCAGCTATTGGAGCAGCAGAGCAGCACGGCGAGCAGTGTGGGCAATCTACCGGATACGCTGGATCTTGCGGCCGCTGTCCGCGTATTTATCGGCGCGGCGGGTATCTTCCCGCACATGGGCACCGCGCTGGCCAACATGGACGGCGGCAAGCGGCGGGAATTGGCGGGCTATGTGGACATGATTGCCGACTGGGTGGACGGTGCGCGGGCAGCGCTGAACAGCTGCGCGGGCGTGCTGTATGTGATGGGAGATGAGGCGCATGAATGAGCTGACGGCGAAGGTATCCGAGCCTACGGCATTGCAAAACCCCACGCCGACCGAGCTTGCGCTGCTGAAACGGCTGGAGGACTGCGCGGTGGTGATGCGCGGCATGGCGGACATGATGCGGACGACGAACGAGCGCATGGGCGCGCTGGAACGAGAGGTGCGGATGCTGACGAAGGTCACACCGGCACAGGCTACCGCCATTAACACCGCCATCAGGGAGCGGGCGGCGGCGCTGTGCCTTTCCTATCGGGCGATCGGCTGCGAGAAGCAGGCTGCCGCTGCCATCCGCAAGGCCATCCGGCAGACGATGGGCGCGCAAGCCGTGCGAGAGCTGCCGCGGTGTCAGTATGAGATTGTGATGAAGCAGGTGACCATGTGGGACGACTACAAGACCATGAAGCGCATCAAGAACAAGGGGGTGGTGGTATGAGCGGCAACCGTTCGGCAGCTGTGCCGGACTGCAAGACGTGCCTTTATGCACAGGAATGCGAAAAGGCACAGGCGGGGCGTTTCTGTACCCGCTGGCGGAGCAAGGAACCGCCGGAGCACAAAGCAGAAGATGGTCCGAATCGCGCATGGTATGCAGGCGAACCGTCACCGTGGTGACATGAGAAAAAGGAGGAATAACATGGAACAGCGTGATGAGAAGAATCTGGGAGCCGAAAACCTTCAGCGAATTGCCCAACAGGTGAACGGCATAGCAGAAAAAATAGTTGCGCTTGCGCAGGGTGGTGTTGCCGCTGCGCGCCAAGTGCTTGAAAGCGAGGCGTTTCGTGAGGCGCTGCAAGCCGCGCTCCAAGAGATTCAAACCGACCAAGCGCGCCCGCTGGGCAGCTTTGCAGAAGTTGCCGCCCACATGGAAGGCGCACACGGGCAGAATCGCTATCAGGTGGGCGACATCATCCAGATGAACCACGACGATTTCGGGCTTATCAAATGGCGGGTCATCGGCGTGGACGTGGATCAGGCAGCAAGCCACAAGCACACGCTGACGGTTGCCATGGAGCGCGCCGAAACCTACCATTGGTTTTCCGAACCCAGCAAGGAACACCCCTTCGGCAGCAACAGCTACCCCGGCAGCGACATCCGCTTCTACCTCAACAATGAATTTCTCAGGGGCATCCCGGAGGAAGATGCGGAAACGCTGCTGACTACCTGCCGCCCCTGCACGGATCACGGCGAGGCGAGCAGTACCTGCGACCTTATGTGGCTGCTGTCCGCATCTGAAGTGGGCTTCAAGGGCAGCGGCATTCCGTGCGAGGGAGAACCCTATCCGTGGTATGCGCAGGGCGACAGTGCTGAGCAGCGCAGAGCCGTGGACATGGACGGAGACGAAGCAGCATACTGGTTGCGCACCCCGTACGCTGGGGGCGGCGGCGTCGTGCGCGTCGTGGGCCCGGGCGGCAGCCTTGGCGGCGCCGGTGCGTGCTTCAGCAGTGGCGTGCTGGCGGCTTGCGTCATCGGCTCATCAGATTCATCCGCGCCGGTAGGCGCATCGGAACGGAGGGACACGCATGAATAAAGCGATTTTTATCGGCAACCTGACACGCGACCCGCAGCTTCGGAGCGTGAACACACCCAGCGGCGCGGCAAGTGTCTGCGACCTGTCCATCGCCATCAACGAGCGGCGCGGAACGCAGACCAAGACGACCTATGCGCAGGTGACGGTGTGGCGGGCGCAGGCGGAAAACTGTGCACGGTATCTGTCCAAGGGCAAGAAAATCGCCGCATGGGGGTCGGTGGCTGCTGTGCCCTATCAGGGGCGGGACGGCAACTGGCGGGCACAGCTGGAAATGCAAGCGGAAGAAGTCAAGTTTTTAAGCGGAAAGAGCGAATCAGGCGGCGATGTGCCAGACGGCATGACGCAAGTTAACCCTGACGATAGCCCGTTCTGATGGTGAAAAACGCACACGTGGACGCTTTTGGAGGGTGAGAAGATGAAAGCCATTGAAATCCTGAACCGATGCAGGGCAGCGGACGCGGAAATCAGCCGCATCCAGCAGCGCATTGAACAGCGGAACAGCGCCCTGTACCGCATCACAGCCAGCCCCATGGATGCCAATGGCGGCAGCCGCGCCAGCGGAAATCACGATAAAATCGGGACGCTGGAGGCGGACATCGACACTTTGCAGCGGCAGATGCTGGCGCGCAAACGGGCAAAACAGGTGGAAATTGCCGCCGCGTGTGCGCTGCTGGATTATCTGGACGCGGCAAGCAGCGACGTTCTCTACCGCTTTTATGTGCTGGGCGAAACCGCCGTAGCCATCGCCGCCGCGTGTGGGTATCAAGCCGGGACGGTGCGGGCAAAAAAGGCCGAAGCGCTGAAGCTGCTGGCAGAGATGGACAGCGCGCAGATTGACGCAACGCTGCCGGGCTGGTATCTGCGCGGGGACAAGGACGGCAGCAACGGCAGCAACTTCAACAGCGCTGACCTGCCGAAATGGCAGGAACGGGACGCGCCGCCCGTGTGAATCCAAAGCGCTGCGCATGCACATACCAAAACATAGCGCAACAGTAGATATACACACCGCTGCGCTTCAAATACATAGTGCTGCGGTAGATATATATTGACCTTCATTGACCTTCACCCAATAGACTACCAAAAGCGCTTGACCTGTGATATGATTAGAATGCAGCAAAGCAAGCGAGAGGACAGAGGCAAAAAGCCGCTGCCCTCTTTTTCGTTCCCCGGAGGTGCAGCATGAAACACTACAAGCCCAGCGACCCATTCTATCACAGCGAAGCGTGGAAGAAAGCGCGAAAAGCCGCATTAGTGCGCGACGGCGGCATGTGCCAGGACTGCATGGCGCGATTCCGGGCAGGATACGGGAAGAAACCGCGCCGGGCGGACATGGTGCATCACATTCTTTCGCGTGAGACCCGCCCAGATCTTGAACTGTGCTTGGAGAATCTTATCAGCTTGTGCAGCGAGTGCCATAATAAAAGACATCCAGAAAAAGGCGAGCAGGCCAAACAAGTCACAGCGGGAAAAACACGGATGCGGATTATCAAGATATAGGAGGCATGTGCAGAATGAACGCAGCCATGAAAGAGCAGCATTTCAGCCGGATTAACGACGAAAGGGCACGCCGGGTCTACGACTATCTTTGCGCAAGCTGCGAACTGCGCGAGGGCGGGCTGACGGATGCGGATCAAATGCTGGTATACGACTACGCCTATGCGGAGCAGGTGAAGCAGCAGCTTCAGGACGACATCAAGGCGCGGGGCATTGGACGCGAGTACACCAACGGGCGGCAGAAGTACTGGCAGGACAACAAGAGCGTGCCGCAGCTGCGGGCCTACTGCGATCAGCAGCGGAAAACCCTTGCGGAACTGCGGTTGACACCCACGAGCAGGAAGGCGGCGGCTTTAGACCTTGACGACGATTTCGCCACCTACTGAGCGCAGCCCCGACCTGTCCGGCGTACTGGCGCGGTGCTACGGCTATGCGCGGGACGCAACAGCGGGGCGCATTGTAGTTGGCGAAAAGGTTCGTCTGGCCTGCCGCCGTTTTCTGGACGAACTTGAAAAGCAGAACAACCCGGATTACCCGTGGCGCTTCGATGAAGCCCTTGCCGCACGGCCTGTGGGCTTCATGGAGCGCTTTTTGGTACCCACCAAGGGTGACTACGACCGGCTGGAGCTGATGCCGTGGCAATGCTTCATTGAGTGCAACCTCTACGGCTGGGTAGACAAGCGGACAGGGCTGCGCAGATTCCGCGAAGCCCTGATTTTGGTTGGCACCGGCAACGGCAAAAGCACGCTGATGGCGGGCAACGCGACCTTTGGCGCTTGCAAGGATGGCGAGCGCGGCGCAGATATTTACCTGTTGGCAAACAGCAAAGACCAAGCGGGCATCGTTTTCAACGAGTGTCTGGGGCAGATTCGCGCCAGCAAGCCGCTGGCAAAGCGCTTCCGCACACTGCGCGACGGCGTATACTATGACGCGATGAGCGCCAGCATCCGCCACCGCGCCAGCGACAGCAAGCGGCTGGACGGCTTGAACCCGCACATGGCTATTTTTGATGAAATCCACGAATTTCGAGACTACAAGCTTATCAACATCATCAAGCGCAAGAACGTGAAGCGCCGCCAGCCGCTCATCTTGTACATCACCACCATGGGGTATGTGACGGACGGGCCGCTGGCGGACTACTACGGGCTTTTTTCCGATGTGCTGATACCGGGCAAGATCAAGCCGGAGGTAGCCGACCGGCTTTTTTCGTATATCGCGGAGCTGGATGCCAGGGACGACATCGAGGACACCAGCTGCTGGGTAAAGGCGAACCCCGGTTTGGGCGTTGTGCTGCACATGCGCGACCTGCTGGACAGCTGGGAGCGGGCGAAGAAGGTGCCGCGAGAACGGGCGGACTTCATTTGCAAGCAGCTCAACATCATGGTGCAGGCGGACGACATGGCGTTTATATCGCCGGACGTGATGCCGCGAAATCTGGCAACCATCCCGGAGGAAAATCTGCTGGGGCGGCGCTGCTTCGGCGGCTTCGACCTATCCAGCCGGGAGGACTTCACCGCCGCCGCGCTGGAATTTCCGCTAGACGACGGGCGTTTTTATGTGCTGCTGCACAGCTGGGTGCCGCGCCGAAAGGTAGAAATGGATCAGGAGAAAATCGACTATTACGGGATGGCCATGCGGGGGCTGCTGACCATTGTCGAAGGCGAATACATCAGCCAGGACGATGTTTATCAGTGGTTCTGCGCACAGGCGGAAAAGTACGAAATCACCGCCATCGGCTACGACCCGGCGAACGCGGTGAAACTGCGGCAGATGCTTGAAATGAAGGGCTTCAACTGCCAGATTGTCCGGCAGGGGCCGCTGACGCTCAACGACCCGATGAAGGACGTGAAGGAGCTGCTGCTGGGTGGGCGCATCGTCTCCAACGGCGACCCGATGCTGCGCTGGTACACCGAAAACGTGCGCATCAGTGCGCAGCGTCAGCACACCGACAAGGCAAACTGGATGCCGACGAAAAACAACCGCTATCGCAAAATCGACGGCTTCATGGCGTGGCTGGACGCGCACTGCATCCAGATGCAGCAGAATCCGGGCGGCGTTCCGGCAGCGCCGCCAGCGGTTTATTCCATCCGGCTGGACAACAGCCGGGCAAGGGGCAGAAGAACGAGAGGGGGCTATTAAGGCATGGGACTTTTCAGCCGTTTCCGCAACGAGAACAAGGCGAGGGACAAGCCCCGCGTGCGCGTGCTCGACCGCGGCAAGGTGACAAGCATCACGCGCCCGCGGGCAGACGTGACGCTGCAAGGGCATGAAGCCATTTATGCAGCGGTGACGCGCATTGCGAACACCGTGGCGAGCATCCCGGTTCACGTCTACAAGGGGCGGGAGCGGCAGGACACGCACCCGCTGGAAAAGCTGCTGAACCTATCGCCAAACCCCAGCATGAGCGCCTACATCTTCAAGCAAACGATGGAAGCCTTTCGCAACACGGAGGGCATGGCGTATGCGCTGATTATCCGGAACGGGCTGGGCGAAATCACGCGATTGGACGTACTTGACCCGACGCGGGTGCGCCCGCTGATTGAGAGGGACAGCCGGGAAATCTGGTATGACATCACGCTGGAGGGCAAGACGTACCCGATACCGGGCTATATGGTGCTGGCGCTGAAGCACATGAGCGCCAACGGCATCAGCGGCATCCGACCGCTGGACGTGCTGCGCGGCAGCCTGGACTACGATGCAGAAGTCAAGGAAATCAGCCTGAACCAGCTGGACGGCATCAACCACGGCGTGATGCTGGAAGTGCCGGGGCAGGCGCTGGACGAAACGCGCAAGGCGCAGATTGTAGCTGATTTTCTGGATGCCTATGAAAGCAGCGGGCAGCGGGTGCTTGTGCTGGAAGGCGGCATCAAGGCAACGACCTTCAATCAATCCCCCGTAGACGCGCAGCTGATGGATGTGGAGCGCATCACGCGCAACCGCGTCGCCACGGTCTACAATCTGCCGCCGCACATGCTGGGCGATTACAGCGACACGAGCTTCAGCACAGCAGAGCAGCAGATGCAGGAGTTTTTGCAGCTGACCATTATCCCGATTGTGCAGCAATGGGAGGATGAGCTGAACCGCAAGCTGCTGAGCGACGCGGACTACAAGGTGGGCTACCGCTTCCGCTTCGACACGGACAGCCTGATCCGCGCCGACATGGTGGCAATGGCGAACAAATACCAGATGGCAATCCGCGGCGGGTGGATGAAGATGAATGAGGTGCGCGAGCGTGAAGGGCTGCCGCCCGATCCGAACGGGGACGAATTGATGTGCGCACGCGACATCATCCCGCTGCGCATCATGGTGGAGCACCCGGAGCTGCTGCTGACGGGTGTCAGCGCTGAAAGCGACGAAGGAGGGAACGCATGAGTACATTCTGGAACTTCACCCGTGACGATGACACGGGCAACGGCACGATCCAGCTGGACGGCGAAATCGTGACGGAGAACGACTGGTGGAGCAGCGGCGGGCAGGTGGTGGCGCGGAGCTTCCGCAACCGGCTGGCGACCTGCAAGGACATCACGGTCTACATCAATTCACCGGGCGGCGACGTATTTGCTGGCGCGGAGCTGTACACGGCGCTGCGGGAGCACACGCAGGGCAAGGTGACGGTGAAGGTGACAGGCATCGCGGCAAGCGCAGCTTCGCTGGTGGCGATGGCCGGGGATGAAGTGCTCATGTCGCCGGTGGCGTACATGATGATTCACAACCCGTGGAGCATGACGGCAGGCAACAGCGCCGACCACCGCAAGGAAGCTGACGTACTGGACGAAATCACCGAGGGGCTGCTGGCAGCCTACACCGCCAAAACCGGCAGGAGCCGGGACGAAATCGCCGCCATGCTGGACGCTGAAACCTACATGAGCGCGCAGAAATGCGTTGATTTGGGCTTTGCGGACGGCATCTTGTACCAAGAGGACGGCGACGGCGAAAAAGAGAAGCAGCACGCCGCCAGCGTGATGATGCAAGGCAAGCAGCACGGCAGGGCCGCCGCGCTTGCACGGGTGCAGCCCAGCCTTGCCGAGCTGAACCGCCGGGCAGAAATCATTCGCCGGACGAAGATCATCAGCGAAACCATTCGATAAGCCAAAAGCGACCACGTGGTCGTTTTTATTTTCCCCTGAAAAGAAAGAAGGAGGACAACGAACATGACTCTGGCTGAAATGATGAACGAAATCAACGCGCTGGGGCGCAACATCCGCGCCGCTGCCGACCGCCTGATGGCGGATGCTGCGGACAACACCCACGACATGCAGGACATCGAGCGCCAGCAGAATGCCCTGCGCGACATGAATAACCGCATGGCGGCGCTGCGGCTGGCGTACACCACGCAGGAGGACGCGGAGCGCGGCAATCTGACCGCGCCGCAGGGCAGCGGCAGCCCGGTGCAGGAGCGCAGCCTGCACGACATGCTGGCAAGCCGCGAATATGCCAACGCCTTCGCGCACGCGATTCGCACCGGCGCAAAGCCCGGACGCGACCTGTTTGCGGACAAGCATAAGGTGCTTTATGATGCGCTGACCATCGCGGGCGGCGACCCTGCGGGCGAGGACGGCGGCTTCCTTGTGCCGGAGGACATCGACCGCAGCATCCGCGAATACAGCCGCGCCCTTGACCCGCTGGAAGAGCTTTTCAACGTGGAAAGCACCACCACGAACAGCGGCTGGCGCGTGGTTGCCACCGACCCCACCAAGGGCATGACCAAGCTGACCGGCGAGGGCACAAACATCACCGGCAGCGGCGAAGAACCGACCTTCAAAAAGGTAACGTACACGCTGGACACCTACGGCGATTGGCTTCAGGTATCCAATGAGCTGGCGAACGATGAGGTGGCGAACCTGTTCGCGTACATTTCCCGCTACTATGCGCGGAAATACACCATCACCAACAATGGCATTCTGAAGGCGCAGCTGGAAAAGCTGACCGCGGGCGCGGTGGCAAAAACGGACGACGCGCTGGCTGCCATCAAGAAGGTGCTGAACGTGGAGCTTGACCCCGCCATCAGCGTGCTTTCCACCATCATCGTCAATCAGGACGGGTTCAATTATCTGGACGTGCTGAAGGACGACAATGGCCGCCCGCTGCTGATGCCCGACCCGACCAACGCCACGGGCATGCTGCTGAAAGGCCGCCGGGTGAAGGTGCTGTCCAACGCCGTGATGCCGACCCGCACGGTGTCCACCACCGGCGCGACCAAGGGCGACTACTACCCGATTTACATCGGCGATTTCACGCAGTACGCCACGCTGTTCCAGCGTCAGCCGCTGGAACTGACCAGCACGGACATCGGCGGCACGGCGTTCCGCACCAACAGCATCGAGACGCGCTGCATTGCGCGCATGGGCGCGAGCGTATTCGACAGCGCGGCGGCGGTACGCAAGGAAATCTTTATTCCTGCGACCTGATAACAGGCGGCGGGCGGTGTGATGCGCTGCCCGCCGCGGAAAGGACAGGCGAATGGCAACAATTAGCACGGAGATGAGCCAGCAGACCACCGCGAACGTCTACAACGACAAGGGCAGCGAACGGGTGCTGGCGGTATCCGCCACATGCAGCATCAGACCGGGGCGCGGGCTGAACATCAGCATCGACATCAGCGACAGCGACGCGCTGGAAGGCGTGAAAGAGGAAGCCGCGGCGGGGCTGGCTGCCTATCTGGGGCAGGAGCTGCAAAAGGCGGCAGGGCTGGGCATCCCGATCGCGCTGCCGACCGTACAAAGCGACTAAGGAGGTGCGCAGGTGCCGGACATGGACATGGTGCGGCGATTCGCCGGGTGCGACGACGACGCGGACAGCGCGGTGCTGGAAGCCTGCGTGAATGCCGCAGAAGCATGGTACGAAGCGGCAGGCGTTCCGAAGCCCAGCGCGCCGGATCCCCTCTATGATTTTTGGTTGGCGAATCTGGCGGCGTGGATGTACGACATGCGCGGCGCAGGCGGCGACAGCACGACGGTGCCGCCCTACATCGTCACCAGCGTGCATCAGCTGCGGCCGATAAAGGCAAGGGAGGCGGGCGCATGAAAGCGGGCGACCTGCGGCACAGGATCACGCTGCAACGCGCAGAAACCCACACGGATGAGCGCGGCAGACGTATCACCGCGTGGCGGGACGTGGCGACGGTGATGGCAGCTATGGCGGACGTATCGCAAAAGAATCTGTACGTTGCGCAGGCATACCACGCCGAGGACATTCTGACCTTCACCATCCGCTACCGCCGGAGCATCCGGCAGGAGCAGCGGGACAGCTGGCGGGTGCTGCATCAGGGCATTCACTACGAAATCGTGCAGGTGAACGCGCTGAGCTATCAGGGCGATTACATGCGGCTGCAATGCCGAGCGATACAGGGCAAGGGAGTGTAAAGCATGGGAGCCTTTGCAGCGGGCGGCATTGCCGCCGAAATGGCGAAGTTTGAGAAGCTGGCGCGTGGGAGCGAAGCAAGCTGCAAGAAGGCCGTAAAGGCTGGCGGGCAGCTGCTGGCGGAGAAGCTGAGCGCCGCCGCGCCGGTCCGGACGGGCGCACTGGCGGCGAGCATCAAGGCCGGGGCGGTTAAATACAGCGCGGCGGACGGCTACTATTGCGAGGTTGCACCCACGGGAACGAACGCCGAGGGCGAGAACCTTGCGAAAATCGGTAATATTCTGGAATACGGGCGGAGCAACATGCCCGCCCGGCCATGGTTTGTGCCGACGGTGGACAGTGCTGTGGAAGAAGTGAACAGCGCTGTCCGCGAGACATTTCAGGCGGCGCAGGGAAAGGAATGAGCGGCATGGAGGACAAGCTGGAGGCTTTTCTGATGACGGCGCTGCATTCCCTGCCCTGCCCGGTCAGCCAGCCGCCTGGCGGCGCGGAGAACGAAACCTATGTGACCTTCAACGAGGCGAGCGGCGCACCAGCGGAGCATGCCAGCAACGCACCCACGCGGACAAAGCATCTGGTGCAGCTGCACGCTTTCAGCCACCGGGAGGACGGAGCGCACCGGCGTGCTTTTTTCGCCGCGTTGACACTGCTGGAAAAGGCAGGTGCACGGGTACAGAGCTGGGGACCGGACGACTATGAGAAGGACACAGGCATCCACCACATGGCGGCAACCTTCGCCGTGTGGATGAAGTGGAACGATGAAAAGGAGGACTAAGCACATGGAAGGATACTATACCGGCGTACTGGACATTTACTATGCCCTGATTACCAAGCCCGAAACGGCCACGACCAAGCCGGTCTATGCTGCGCCCGCAGTGATGGGCAAGACCATCGAAGTGACGATTACGCCCAACTACAAGGAGGGCAGCGTCTACGCCAGCAACGTGGCGACGCGCAATGAAAAGCGCGTGGACAGCTACACGGTGAGCGTGAACGTGGACAAGCTGCCCTATGCGGTGCGCAAGGCGCTGCTGGGGCGCACGCAGGATAGCAAGGGCGTGCAGATTATCAAGGGCGGCCAGAAAGCGCCGGAAGTGGCCATCGGCTTCGCCATGACGCTGGATGACGGCAGCAAGGAGCTGTGGTGGATGTACAAGGGAACCTTTGCGGAACCCACCAGCACGGCGCACACGGACAGCAGCAGCACGACCTACCAGCACCCGACGATTGAGGGCAAGTTCGTCCGCCGGGAGTGCGACGACGCGCTGGCTGCGGTTGTGGACACGGCAGACAGCAGCGTGGCGGACAACGTTAAAACCGACTGGCTGCAAAGCGTCTACGAAGAGGCGGTCTAAGCAAGCAACAGGGGCAGCGGTCAAGGTTGAGCGCTGCCCCATACTTTTCAGCATCGGAGGGGACAAAAATGGCAGAAGAAAAGCAGGTGCGCGGGCGCGACATTGCCGCGCCGCTGGACACGCTGGAAGTCAGCGGGAAGCAGTACAAGCTGGCATTCACGAACGAGACTTTCCGGCTGGCGGAGGACGTGTACGAATACCGCTATGGCAGGGCGAAGAACTTCGCGGAAATCGCCATGGACTTGACGCGCAGCAAGATCGGTGCAATCATGGCGATCCTGTACGGTGCGATTGTGGCAGCCGCGCCGGAAACGGCGATGACGTGGGAGGATTTCACGCGAGATTTCCGCATTACGGCAATTCCGGGTGTGGCGGATAAGCTGATGGTGGGCGTAACAGACGCGCTGCCGGAGGCGGACAAGCAGGACGATGCAAACCCCTGAACCGCGCCGGGCAAGCGACCCGGTATCCGTGGGAATGGCTATACTACCGGGCGCTGGCCTGCGGCATGGGCGCGGAAACCTTCTGGAAAAGCAGCCCGCGTGCCGTGCTGCTGATGTATGACGTATACAGGGAGGCGCACGGCGGAAAGCCGAAAGCGCAGCAGCCGGTGAGGCTGAACAGAATACCGAGATAAAATGAGCCTGCATCTGTACGGCATGGAGCAGGATGGCGAAAGCGCACACGTGGACGCTTTTCAAAAAGAGTTGGAGAAATCCAGCTCTTTTTCTTTATCGCTTAACTTAAAAACGGAGGGGAAAGTATGCCGGACGAGGGCATCCAAACAAAAGTCAGCGTTTTAGGCGACAAAGAGTACAAGGCCGCGCTGTCCGACATCACCCGGCAACTGACTGTGCTGAACACGGACATGACTGCCAGCCAGAGCGCCTTCGCCGGGCAAGCGGACAGCATGGAGGCCATGCGGAGCAAGCTGCAAAGCCTGCAAGCTATCTATGCCGCGCATCAGCAAAAGGTTGAACTGATTGCCGCGCAGCTGGAAAAAGCGAAGCAGGAGTATGGCGAGAACTCCAAGCAAGCCGACAACCTGAAAATCGCGCTGAACCGGGCGACCACTGCTATGAACAAGGTGGGCAGTGAAATCAGCACGACGGAAAACGCACTGAACGATATGCAGAGCGCCAGCGAAACCGCCGAGGACAGCATGGGCGACCTGAGCGCCCAGACCGAGGAACAGGCCAAAGTCAGCGGCGAGTTGGCGGACGCTGCGGACAAGGCCGGGGATGCCGTCAAGGGCGAGGGCAGCGAAGCCGACGACGCGGAGAAGAAGAACAGCAAGCTAAAGGAAGCGCTTCAGAGCGCTGGCAGCGCGGCGGGCGGGGCGCTGGTGGCCGGATGCAAAGCGGCCGCGGCGGCAATGGCTGCCATGGGCGCAGCAGCGGCGGCTGCGCTGAAAGCATCCTTTGACATGGCGAAGGGCGCGGGCACCTATGCGGACGATGTGGCAACGCTGTCCGTGCAGACGGGGGTCAGCACCCAGCGGCTGCAAGAATGGAGCTACGCCAGCAATTTTATCGACACGTCCGTCGAGCGTGTCAGCGACAGCATGAAAGACCTGTCCAAGCACATGGCGGAAGGCTTCGCTGACAGCAGTGGCGCAGCATATCAAAATTTCGTTCAGCTGGGTGTGTCCATCAAGGACTTCGACGGCAACATGCGCGGAACAGAAGACGTATTCTGGGACGCTATCGACGCGCTGCACAACATGGAGGCGGGCGCTGAGCGCGATGCGCTGGCAATGCAGTTGTTTGGCGATAGCGCACGCGAACTGAACCCGCTGATTGAGGCGGGCAGCGCGGCATGGCGGGAAATGGGCAAAGAAGCGCAAGCCATGGGCACAGTTTTCAGTGATGAGAACATTGCCAAAATGGGCGCGTTTGACGACAGTATGCAGCGCTTCAGCGCTACGGGGACGGCGCTGAAAAACAGCATCGGGCTTGTGATGATCCCGGCGTTTCAGCCGCTGATTGAAACCGCCACCAGCGCCATGGGGCAAGTGGCGGTCGCTTTGCAGGACGGGCTGGAGCCGGACGAACTGCCGGGCATTCTGAACGGGCTGCTGAACATGGTGAGCGGCGCGCTGGACGATGTGGCGGGGCTAATTGAGGAAGCGCTGCCCATTGTGTCGGCGGCGGTGACGCAGGTGGTGGGCGCGCTGGCAGAGCGGCTGCCGGGGCTGCTGACGAAGCTGCTGCCCGCTGCCATGCAGCTGCTGAACAGCGTGGTGAGCGCCATCACCGCCAACATCGGGCCAATTACGGCACTGGCATCGACGCTGGTGCAGAGCCTTGCCAGCCTACTGAGTGAGAACGCGGACGCATTGGCAGACAGCGCGCTGACGCTGATGGGCGGGCTGCTGGACGGTATTCTGGGCGTGCTGCCGGAGCTGCTGAGCGCGGGCATCACCATCGTGGTGAAGCTGGCGGCGGGGCTGATTAAGGGCATCCCGAAGCTGGTGGCGAAACTGCCGGAAATCGTGCAGGCCATTTGGGGCGGGCTGACATCCACCGACTGGGGGCAGGTTGGCAGCGACATCCTGCAAGGCGTGCTGGACGGGCTGGCTGGCATCGGCGAGTTCATCCTTGACCTGCTGGGCATTCCGGCAGACAGCGGACTGACGAGCGCATGGGCGAGCTTTTCCGGGGGCATCAAGGATGCCATCACGGGTATTCTGGGCGGCATTGGCGGATTCCTGGGCAGCCTGCTCAACCCGCCTGGTGAAGGCGAACAAACCAGCATCAGCGGGCTATGGAGCAGCTTCGCGGGCACGGTTGGCACTACGATTCAAGGCGTGCTGTCCAGCGTGACGGCATTTTTCAGCACGCTGTTCAACCCGCCAGCAGACGGCGAGCAAACGCAGCAGGCGCAGGAATGGGGTAGCTTCGCGGAAACGGTGGTGGATACCATCGGCACAGCGCTGCAAGGCAGCGCGGAGCTTGTCAGCGCCATCTTTACTGGTGGCAAGGCCGCCATCGAAGCATTCCCGTGGGAGGACACCGGCACGAAGCTTGGCACGCTGGCAGGTAAGATTGCCGGGTTTGCGCTGGACGGTCTCAGCGGCGTGTTTGACGCTGGCAGCGCTGCCATCACGGCATTCCCGTGGACGGACGTGGGCGAAAAGCTGGGCGAAGTTGCGGGCAAGTTGGCGCTGCTTGAACTGAATGCCATTGGCGGCGTGTTCGATACGGGCAGTGCTGCCGTCAAGGCATTCCCGTGGGAGGACACCGGCACGAAGCTGGGCGAACTGGCGGGCAAGATTGCCGGGTTTGCGCTGGACGGCCTCAGCGGCGTGTTTGACGCTGGCAGCGCTGCCATCACGACATTCCCGTGGACGGATGTCGGCGAAAAGCTGGGCGAAGTTGCGGGCAAGTTGGCGCTGCTTGAGCTGAATGCCATTGGCGGCGTGTTCGACACGGGCAGTGCTGCTATCAGGGCATTCCCGTGGGAAGATACCGGCACGAAGCTGGGCACGCTGGCAGGGCAAGCGACGGCGATTCCGCTGGATGCGCTCAGCGGCGTATTTACGGCGGCGGATTCCGCTATTACCAGCATCGACTGGGCAAAGCTGGGCGAGAGCGTCGGCATTCTGGTAGATGGGGTCACGGGTATCCAGCAGGACGCGCTCAGCGGCATATTTGCCGCCACCGAAACAGCTATCAAGAGCATTAACTGGGCGGAACTGGGCGACACAGTGGCGGACGGATTGAGCCGCGCGTGGGGCATTGTATCGGGCATTGGCGACGTGGCGCTGGGGCTGGGCGAATCGGTTGTGGGCGCTGGACAGCAGGGCGTTACAGCGCTGAAAGGCTGGATCGCCAGCTGGAACACCGGCGACGCAGAAAGCGCGGCGGAGGCCGCAGGCAAGCAGATCGTCACGGACTTCAACGCGGGCGTGACCGGCACAAAGGCCGACCTTGTTAAGACAGCGGACGAAGCAGCGCAAGCGTTCCTGGACGCAATCAAGACCAAGCTGAGTTTTCAGGCGTTTCAGGGCATTGGACTGGACGCGATGGGCGGCATCGTGCATGGGTTCACCATGCTGGAGGCAGAAGCCGCCACGCTGAGCGGCAACGCAGCGCAGGGGTTATGCGATGCCGTCACGGTAATTCTGTCCGTGGATGCGGGAACAAGCACGGGCGGCGATTGGGCGGCAGCCATTGGCGCAGGGGTAAGCGCGAAGCAGGGGCAGCTTGTCAGCGGTGCGCAGGTATTCGCACGGGCGGGCGCAAAGGCTGCGGAAAGCGTACTGAGCGCGGGCGCAGGCAGAACGACCGGCACGGTGTATGCCAGCAGCGTAGCGCAGGGCATCCAGAGCGGACGCGGCAGCGCCAGCAACGCCGCCAGCACGCTGGCGAGGGCGGTTGCGGCTGTCATCAATGGCATGAGCGGCATCTTTGAGAACGTGGGACGGAACATTGCCGAAGGCGTGGCGCGAGGCATCGAGCGCGGCAGCAGCCGCATTCGGGCGGCAGCGAAATCGGCGGCACAGACCGCCTATCGCACAGCGTGTGACACGCTGGATATTCGCAGCCCCAGCCGCGTGATGGCGCAGGTGGGACAATTCTATTCGGAAGGCTTCGCGGGCGGCATTACGGACGGCATGGAGCGCGTGAGCCGGGCGGTGCAGCAGCTGAGCGCGGCAGCCATTGGCGAGAGCGCGCAGGGCGTACCGGCGCAGCCGGTGAGCGTCACCGGACCGGTGATAGACTACGACGCGCTGGCAGATGCGACGGTGCTGGCGATGCAGCGCGCAGGCGTTGGCGAAGCGGCGCTCTATGTCAACGGGCGCAAGATGAGCGACGAACTTGAGCCGGACGTGAGCCGGGCGACCTACAACCGGGCGGGGCGCAGCGCAAAAGGGCGCACCAGCCGGATGGTGCTGGCGTAAGGAGGGAGCGGCATGAAGCTGAACGAAAGCGGATTTACCTTTAACGGGCGGCACTGCCGCCGGGATATGGGCTGCTGGTGGATTGAGAAGGACGGGCACCCGATCAGCCCGGAAGTCCAGCGGAACGAGTACGAAATCGCGGGCGTATCGGGCAGCATCCTGATGGACGGCGCGACGCGGAAGGGGCTGACCTTTTCCGGGACGCTGGTAATGGCGCAGGAGCCAGCGACGCAGACCGAGGCACAGGATAAGCTGCGGGCGCTGATGGCATGGCTGGACTGCGGACGGCAGCGGCTCATCTTCGACTATGAGCCGGGGCGCTACTATCTGGCGCAGGTGGACAAGGGCACGACGTGGAGCCTGAAAAACTGGTTCGGCGGCGAAACGAGCGTGACCTTCACCGCGCAGCCCTTCGCCTACGCACTGGCGGCGCAGACGGGCACGACCATCACAGACGGGACGACGGGCGACGTGACGGTGCAGGTGGAGACGTTTCACCCTGCGCCGCTGGTGCTGACCATCCAAAACACAGGCAGCGCACCGATTACCGGCATCAACATCATGGGCGGCAGGGTGAAGCTCAGCGGGATGGCGCTGGCGGCGGGAAAGCAGCTGACCATCAACATGGAAGCGCCTATCGACGCACAGGATGGCGCTGGGACAAGCTATCTGCCGTATGCGGAGAGCTTTACGCCGATTCTGCTGAACGCTGGCTTGCAGCGTATCCCAATCGCGCTGACCTACGGCAGCGGCAGCGCAGGGGCGAAGATCACCGCCAGCGTGCGCGGAAGGTGGTAAGCTATGGACGAAGTGACAGTCTACGACCAAAGCGGGAAGCTGCTGGTGGTGCTGGACAACGCGGATGCGGTGAGTTATGAGCTGAAGCATAACGATTTGTGGACGGGCAGCTTTTCCCTGCCGACGGGCGACCCGAAAAACGTCTACTGTCAGGCGCACAATCTGGTCAGGCTGCCAGACGGGAGCCGGGATACGGGCATTTACCGCATCATCGGAATGCCCAGCGCGGAGGAAACGGCAGCGGGTGGAATGCGAGAGTACAGCGTGGAGCATGTGATGGCGACGCTGCTGGACGACGTGCTTTTCGGCTACCATGAAATCGGCGGCGAGGGCATCACGACCAGGCAGGTGATGCAATACATCCTTGACCAGCAGGTGGTGAAGCGCTGGGCGCTGGGCACGGTGGCGTTCAGCGACGAATATCAATACAAATTCGAGAACGTGTCGCTGCTCAGCGCGCTGCTGAGCCTGGGCGAGGTGCTGACGGAGGAATACACATGGGATTTTGACACCAGCGCCACGCCGTGGGTGGTAAGTCTACGGAAGGCGGACGCAAGCGACGGCTGCGGCATCCACTACGCCCGGAATCTGGTGGGCATTGAAAAGACCATGGATGCCAGCGCACTGGTGACGCGGCTGTATCCGTTGGGATACGGCGAGGGTGTGAACCAGCTGAACATCCGCAGCGTCAACGGGGGCGTGCCCTATCTGGACGCGGACACGGCAAGCACATGGGGCATCAAATGCAGCGTATACGCGGACACGCGCATCGAGGACGCGGCGGTGCTGAAAGCGCGGGCGGCGGCCGTGCTGGAAGGGTACAAAAACCCATACGTCACCTATACCGCGAAGGCGATTGACCTGCACCGCATGACGGGACAGAGCTGGGACAACTACATGCCGGGGAAGCGCGTGCGTGTGATGGACGGCGAGCACGGCATCAGCTTTGCGGCGCGTATTGTGTCCATCAGCAAGAAGAATCTGCGGGGTGATCCGGGCAGCGTGAAAATCACCATCGCCAACGCGGTGCGGGACGTGGCAGACAGCATCAACACGCTGGCCGACCGGGTAGGCATCGGCGAGCTTTACAGCCAAGGGGCAACGCAAATCTTCGCCATCCCCTTTGCGGACAACGCCGACCCGGAGCATCCGGCGAAAATGCGATTTTATATTCCCAGCGGATTGGTGCGCATCAATCGGATGCAGCTGAGCTGGGAGCTGAGCGCCTTTCGCGCCTATGAGACCGGCGCGGCGGCGGGTGGCAGCACCACGCAGACCAGCTCCAGCGGCGGCGGCAGCACGGCGACATCCAGCAGCAGCGAGGACGTAGCCTGCACCAGCGAATCCGGCGGCGAAACGACAATTTCTCAACCGGTGCGCGTGCTATCCTCTGACGGCGGCGGCACAGCAATAGCTATCGGGAATTTCGCAAACATTGATGGCGCGGGCTATTCTACAGCGGCAAACACAGCGGGGTTGACAACAGATGACGCGGGAAAACACAAACACACAATAGGGCACACGCACGACATCGCGGCGCATAAGCATACATGCTTCAAGCACGCACACACCATCAACAGCCATTCGCATGACTTTTCCGGCAGTCAGAGCCTGGCATGGGGACACCAGCACAGCTATGGCAGCATCGGCGACAAGGGAAACACGGGCGGCGTAGTCGGCTACAAACCCAAAAGCATCAGCATCAGCGGGACGACGGGGGGACGAACACTGACGGCGAATGAAGCGGGTGACGGAGACAGCAGCAGCGTGGCGCTGATGACCGGCGGAACAAGCAACCAGAACAGCGGTGAAAGCGGCAGCCATAACCACACGATCCCAGCACATACGCACAAATTCCAGCACGCACACAAGGTGGAGTTTTCCATCAACGTGCCGGGGTTTACGGTGGACATCCCGGCGCACACGCACAACGTCAAGATACCGGGGCACAATCACCGCGTGAGCATCCCGGCGCACACGCATGAGCTGACGCTGCCGGATCACACCCACGACATCACCTACGGCATTTTCGAGGGGACGACAGCGCGAAGCGTGCGACTGCTGGTGGACGGGGCAGAGGTGCCGAGCGAAGCCATCAGCAAGCGGGAGCTGGACATTTCCGCCTATCTGGAAAAGGATGAGGACGGGAAAATCACACGCAGCGCATGGCACACGGTGGAGCTGGTGCCGGACAAATTGACGCGCATCGAGGCGAATCTTTTCGCGCAAACGTTCATTCAATCCACGGGCGGGGGTGATTACTGATGCAGGAGCGTGCACGGGTGCCTCCCTTGTGAGGCACGAGAACAAAACGACCAGATTGGAGGGAAAGCAATGAGCGAAATCACCGAAGCAATGAACATGCTGGAAGACCTGCCGGAAAGCGCGCAGGACGGGCAGCAGGAAGCCGACGAAGCAGCAGCGACGACCTTGCAGGAGGAAGCGGCAGAGACGGCGCAGGAAGCTACGGAAAGCGAAAGCAAGGCTTCGCTTCCCTTCCACCGTTATGCGGTGGAAGCGCTGAGCATGGTGGAGCTGGGGCGACAAGGCGAAGGAAAGGCGCGGCGCATCGAAATCGGCGTGAGCAGCTGGCTGGCAACGCTGCCGGGTGCGCGCTTTGAAATTGTAGCGGTGCGACCCGGCGAGACCGAAAGCTATCTGCCGGAGGGCGTAACGCTGGAAGGCGGCGTGCTGTGCTGGATGCCGACGCGGGACGACACGGCAAAGGACGGCTATGGACGCGGCGAAGTGCGCGCCACGCTGGGCGACAGCTGCTACAAAAGCCCAGTATTCCGCACACGCATCGAAGCTGCGCTGGAGGACACGCCAGCCGTAGCGATGACGCAGGCAGCAGAGACAGAACCTGTAGCAATGAACGTGGCCACCGATGAAGAAGCACCCAAGCCTACCGATGAGGACAAGGGGGAAATTTATCACGTCGAGGGGTTGGACGTGGTAAAGCTGGGGCGGCAGGGCGAGAACCTGACGCAAGAGGTGCAAATCGACGTAAGCGCGTGGACAGAGGACAACATGGAAGGAGCCACGTTCCTGATTGCGGCGGTGCGCCCCGGCGAAACCGAAAGCTATCTGCCGGAGATCACCCAGAGCGGGAACACCCTGGCATGGAAGCCCACGGCGGCAGACACCGCAAAGGGCGGATACGGCAGGGCGGAGGTACAAGCCGTCAAGGGCGCGCTGATCCGCAAAAGCCCAGTATTCCGCACACGCATCGAGGCTGCCATTGAAAGCAGCGGCAGCACGCCCACGGAGCCGCCTGCATGGGTGCAGCAGATTCTGGGCAGCGTCAGCGCGGCGCAGGAGGCCGCCGCAAACGCCCAGCAAGCCGCGCAGGAGGCTGCCGCAAGCGTGAGCGGGCTGCGTGGGTGGAGCCTGACGGAAGAAACGGACGGCACCGTGACCATCGACCATGCGGCAGCGCAAAGCACCGCAGAAACGACCGACTAAGGAGGGACAAGCATGGGCTTGAACATTGCAAGCAATGAGAACGCAGAACGGCAGGCGCAGGCGCTGGAGCTGATTGCAAAGCACCTGATGCAGACGGGCAGCGTGGTGGCGTGGCCAGACGTGCAGGAGATCATTCGGCACGGCATGGGCAGCAGCAGCTTCCCGGTGGGCAGCCAGCTGGCGGTAAGTTACGGAGAAAAAACGATGCTGCTGGACGTGCTGGGGCATGACATCGACCTTGATCCGCACGGGAGATTCCAGCACTCCACGACCTTCGCGCTGCACACGCTGCTGGACGCCAGCCAGTTTGACGCGACGGAAGCGCTGTACTATGCCGCGGACGGGCTGGCGGCTGGAACCTATCATTTCACGCTGCTGGCGGGCTACGACGTGGAGTACGGCGGCGGCGCTACGCTGCAATTCACGCTGGCGCAGGCGGTGCCTGCGGGCGGCGTTATCATGTTTCCGTGGGCCTACCAGCAGCAGGCGCTGGCGACGAAAATCAGCACCTACGCCAGCCGCGAGGCAGCTGCCGCCATCGAGACGGTGAGCGTCAGCGTGGGAAGCGACGGCACCGACCTGGGCACGGTGGATGGGCACACGGAGCACATGAACCACGCGCACCGCTTGCGCTACGGCAGCAACCGCTACAAGGAAAGCGCGATCCGGCAGTGGCTGAACAGCGACAAGGCTGGCGGGGCGTGGTGGCAGCCGCAGAGCGAGTTCGACCGCGCACCAAGCTACGCAGCGCGTGACGGCTTTTTGAAAAAACTGGACGAAGGACTGGTCGCCGCCATTGGCGAGGTGGATAAGACCGTAGCGCTGAACACCGTGACGGACGGCGGCGGCAGCGAGGTGGTGCGCGACCGGGTGTGGCTGCTGAGCCGGGACGAGATGGGTTATGGCCATGAAAACAACATTACCGAGGGGCAGACCTATCCCTTCTTCGCCGGAGCGACCAACGCCGACCGCATCTACCTGCTGAACGGCGCACCGCGCTGGTATTGGTTGCGCACCCCGAACGCTGGGTACGGCAGCAACGTGCGCTACGTGAACACGGACGGCAGCCTTAACAACTACTATGCGTGCAACAGCGGTGGCGTGCTGGCGGCTTTTACCATCTATTAAATCAAAATCATCCCGCGCCGGTAGGCGCGCGGGCATGGAGGAGCGAACCCCATGGCAGTGATTGCACCCTTCCGGGAAGCCAATGAGCTGAACGTGCTGACAAAGGCGCGGCAGCTGGCGGAGTACATTTTCACCATTTGCAAGAACGAGAAGCAATTTCCACGGCGCGATCGCTGGATGCTGACGGCGGACATCCTGCACGAAGCGGCGCACGTTCTGGCGCATGTACGCCGGGCGAACGCCGTGCGCGTTACAACGGCGGAGGACTACACCCAGCGGCGCAGCGAACAGGTGGCGGCGCTCAGCAGTCTGGACGCGCTGATGGGCTACGCGGACCTTGCCTATACGGTGCTGCACCTGAGCGGCGACCGTGCGGAATACTGGACGGGGCTGATGGTGGAAGAGATGGCGCTGCTGAAAGGCTGGCGGGATGCGGACTATCGGCGATATGGTCAGCTTCTTCCGAACGCGAAGCCATCGGCGCGGGAAAAGGACGGCGCAAAGCCACGGGTCGCACGCTGATTCAGCCTTTCGTTCCGCACTACCTTGCGCACCCCGAACGCTGGGAACGGCAACAACGTGCGCAACGTGAACACGGACGGCAGCCTTAACAACAACAATGCGTGCAACAGCAATGGCGTGCTGGCGGATTGTGTGCCGTTTCCGCGGCTTCACCAAGCCGATCGGGAGCGAGTGCGTTTATAGTAAGCGCAAACTTGCGCCGAAACCAGAACAATGCACACACAAGGAGCGGGCGACCCGCCCGGAGCATCCGGGGAATACAAGGCCGCAAGACTGGACGACGGCGGCGCTGCATCCGCAAGGTGCGAACATGATGCAGCTGGCCCGCCTATGCGCGACAGTGCGGCAAAGAACATGGGAAAACAATTCGATGAAGCCATACAGTTCGGCGCGCTTTACAAGGCGCTGAAGAAGTGCTGCCGTGGCGTGCGCTGGAAGCCCAGCACGGCAGGATATGAGCACTATGCGCTTGCCAACACCTACCGGCTGCGGCAGGAGCTGCTGCACGGCAGCTACAAGCTGAGCAGCTACCAGCGTTTCACCATCCGCGAACCCAAGGTGCGGGACATTGTAGCCACGCGGCTGCGCGACCGGCAATTCCAGCGGGCGCTTTGCGACGCGGTGCTTTATCCCAGCATTACGCGGAGCTTTATCTACGACAATGGCGCATGTCAGCGCGGTAAAGGCGTAGACTTCGCCCTTGACCGCATGACGGCGCACCTGCAACAATACTACCGGGAGCAAAAACAAGCGGCAGAAGCCGCCATCGGGCATCGGCTGGGAAGGTTCTGCGCTGGCGGTTGGGTGCTGGCGTGCGACGTGCGGCATTTCTTCGACAGCACGCCCCACGCAGTTGCCAAGGCGGCTGTGGCGAAGCGCGTATACGACAGCGAGACCGTCCGGCATAACGCCCGGATCATCGACAGCTTTGGCGGCGAGCGCGGCATCGGGCTGGGCAGTCAGGTGAGCCAACTCAACCAACTGGCCGTGCTGGATACGCTTGACCACCGCATCAAGGAAACGCACCGCATCCGGCATTATCTGCGCTACATGGACGACCTTGCGCTGATTCACAGCGACCGGGAGACGCTGGAGCGAGTGCTGGCTGACATCCGCGCACAGATGGCCACGCTGGGGCTGGAGCTAAACAGCAAGACGCGCATTTACCCGCTGCGGCAAGGCGTGATGTGGCTGCAATGGCGCTTCGTTCTGACTGACCGCGGGAAGGTTGTGCGAAAGCTGAACGACAAGAAGGTCGGGCAGGAGCGGCGAAAGATGCGGAAGATGCGCAAGCGCGTCGAAGACGGGCGCATGACCATGGCGCAGGTGCGCGACCACTACCGCTGCTGGAAGGCCAACGCGCAGCGCGGGAACACGCACAACCTGCTGAAGCAGATGGATCGAACCTATACCGACATCATGAAGGAGGAACCACCGTGAACACAATCATTAACCCGAACGACAAAATCAAGGAAGCACGCCGGGAAAAGGCGGCAGAGATTCAGGCTGCGCAACAGCTGGAAAACATGCGCACGGCGCTTGCATCTGCGGTTGAGCTGGGCGACATGGACGGGGCGCAGGGCATTGCCAGAGGCATCCGCAACAAGCTGCTGGAAGAAGTGGACGCGCACGGCAGCATTTTCCGCGTCGGGCTGGATGTGCCGGAGGGCGCAACCTTTTCCGCGTGGCTGGGCTTTTTCAAGCAGCTGGGGCAGTATCTGCGCGGCGACTGGGCGAAGTATCGGCAGGCGCTGCTGGACGTGCCGCAGCAGGAGGGCTTCCCGGCAAGCATCGTCTGGCCGGAGATGCCGAAGGACGAAAACGACGAACAGGGGGCGCAGGCATGAATCCGCTGCACCTGATTTGGATACTGCCCAGCACGTTTCTGCTGGGCTATTTCTTTGGCTGCGCGATGGCGGGAGGCGGCAGGACATGAGCCACTTGCAGATCATCGAGCGGCTGTGCCGGATGCTGGACGGGGCGCAGGAGGTCATCCGCAAGCAAGCGGAGCTGCTGGCCATGCACGGCATCGAGACGGACAGCGGCGAACTGGAACGGCAGCGGCGCGAGCTGCTGGCGGACATTGAAAGGAGCACATGACGATGGCAAAGCCGACAGGGGCGCAGGTGGTAGCACAGGCGCTCCAGTATGCGCAGGAGAAGCGCAGCTATCAGGAAATGGATTGTCAAGCCATGATTGAGGCGGCTGTGCGTGCCTGCGGTGGAAAGATGGACTACGCGGGAAGCAACGCCATGGCGCGGGCCGTGACGGGGCTGATGCCGCTCAGCGAGGCGAAGAAGGCGGGGCTTCAGGTGGGCATGGCGTTGTTCATTCACGAAGATGGGGGCAGCTATCCAGCGAAGTATCACGCGGACGGGCTGGGAAATTTCAGCCATGTCGGGCTTTATGCGGGTGAAAACGCCCTGACGGATGTGGACAAGAAGGGGCGGGAACGCGCCTGCAACGTCGTGCATTCTTCCGCTTCCATGGGCAGGGTGGCAGGGTCTACGCTGGCCAACGGCTGGACGCACGCGGGCTACTTCAAGGAAATCGACTACGGCACCGGCGACACGTCCGCCGAAGCGGCAGCGGGTGAGCAGCAGACGCAGGAGACCGGGACGAAGCGGATCACGCTGCGGAGGGGCAGCAAAGGTGCAGAGGTGCGCGCCTTGCAGGAGATGCTGAACGCGTTGGCCTATGGGCTGGATGCGGACGGCATTTTCGGCAAGGCAACCGAAGCGGCGGTGCGCGACTTCCAGAAAATCAACGGGCTGAGCGTGGACGGTATTGTCGGCGCACAGACGTGGGCAGCGCTGGAAGGCGCGAAGGAAAGCACAGACAGCGACACCTACACGGTGACGATCCGCGGGCTGGACGCTGCAACGGCGGCGTATCTGCTGGAATGCTATCCGGGTGCGGCCAGTGCGGAGGGCGGACGGGGATGAACGGCGGCGAGCTGGTGAACATGCTGACGGACGGATGGGTAGCCATTCAAGGGGACGCTCTGATAGAGCTGCGGAAGCTGGAAGGCGCTGAACTGTCCGCCGTCATCAGCGACCCACCCTATGCCAGCAGCGGATTGAGCTGCCCGACGGGGGGGGTACAGGGCAGTTTCTTTTCTTGATACCAGCTTGCAAAAGCAAGAAGGTAAATAAAGCCAAAGGAAGGAGCTGGACACATGGAAACAGGGGCTATCATTGCGTTGGGCAGCCTACTGGTGGCGTTCATTGCGCTGCTGGTTGGCGCACGACGTGACACACGCGGCGAGGCTGCAAGCCAAGCGCAGGTACACGCAAAGCTGGACAGCATTGCGGGCGGCGTGGATGACATCCGCGTAGAACAGCGCGCCATGCGTGAGCGGCTGGACGGCTATGCGGAGCGGCTTGCCAGAGTGGAGAGCAGCGTCAAGAGCGCGCACCATCGGCTGGATCAGATGGCTGCGCCATATCATCCGCCTGACAGCACGGCGGGCTGATGAGAGCGACGCAAAGGCGAAGGAGGTGAACGAGATGAAAATCAACTGGCTTGTGCGAGTTAAGAACAAGGCGTTCTGGGTGGCGCTCATTCCGGCGGTGCTGCTGCTGGTTCAGGCGGTGGCCGCGCTGATTGGCGTAAGCATTGACCTGGGGGAAATCGGCGACAAGCTGCTTCAGGTGGTCAACGCCATTTTCACGGTGCTGGCGATTCTGGGCATCGTCACCGACCCGACGACCACCGGCACCGGCGACAGCGAGCGGGCACTGACCTACACGCAGCCATGGACGGACAGCGACGGGATTCAGTAACTTCATACAGCAAGGCGGCAGCGGCTACCCAGATTGGGCGGCGGCTGCCGCTTTTTTCGTTGGCTTTCCAGCCTTCGGAGAAAAGAGTGCGATAAATAAGGGTGCGGGCGACGCGGTTTTTGAGAAAGCACACAATTTTTGAACGTTTCAGGCGCAGCTATACGCACCAAAACGGTTTTGATTTCACTCGACTGCGAGAAATTCAGCCCATCCCCCCCGGCGGGAAAAGCATTCAAAGGGGAACGCTACACCGGGAGAGGCTCAAGCGTTTACAGCGTGGGTCTTGAAAAATTAGGGGGTGGGCTTATTCTGTGTGACAGTTTTCTTTGAATGTGACAGAAAATAATTATAATGTGCCAGTTTCATAAGAAGGGCGCATATATAGAAGAAAAAAATCGCATCACAGTTGTGACGGTTGTGACAGATAGCGCAGGACGCTGAAATACATCACGGAAGAATGCGGAGCGTGCGGGGTAGAACGTGCGATAGTAAACGCAAGCGCCGCACTGCGAAAGAATGCAAGCAATAAAAAAATAAATGTTGACAGCAAAGAACAACGCATGATAAAATGCAGACACGTTAGCGGTGACGAGCGCACAGGCACTCATGAATGCGCCAACTGCGCGTCAGAGACGCTGAGGCGCTTCGGGACCAAAAGGCCGCGGGTTCGAATCCCGCCACTTCGACACTTTTTACCATCTGCATTGCAAAATGTAGATGGTTTTTTCTTTTTATCCACAAGATATTGACCATATCCACATGCCACGCACCTTTTTTCTTCGCGGAAGCCGCCTTCTTGACCACATCATCCCACTGCATTGTTGAGCAACTGATAGCTGCCGTCCTCGCGGAGGTGGGTGACGTATTCCATACAGAAAACCCTCCCGACATAATCAATTTGTGTGTATCTAATGTTAATAATAGTATAGCATCATAATAATCTGTTGTCAAGAAAAATAAAACTATCGAGCAGTTTTTGTCAAACACTTCCGGGAAAAACAATGCGCAAAGCAGGAATATATTTGTGCGCTGCTGCCCTTGCAATGCCGCTGCCAAAATGGTATGATGGAAATGAACAAAAAAATACAGAAAAGGAGTCTTCCACATGGCAAAGAAAACGAAAACCCAGCCGAAAGCGCGTAAAACAATCACCTCCAATAATCTCGCTGATTTATCAAAACTCGTTCAAGCACTTGAAATAGACGATGAGAATCCGGAAAATCAGCAAAAGCCATCGGCGCTTGACAAAAAAATCATCTACAATGAGTTCCAGAATTCAACGTACACGCTGGTGTCGCCGATGGCGTACCTCATTGGTATCGACAAAGAAAACTTTGGCGAAGAAAATGCAAGACCATTTCTGCTGAAAAGTTACGAAGAGCTGGATGCGCACAAAGAGGCGCGCATTATTCGCAATCTGTGCCGCATTCGCACGGCGATGGAACGCAATTATCCAGCCATTGTGAATGAATTTCGCATGAGTTTCCGCAATATTGGCAGCGTGCCGAATCTCATTCCATCAGAAGCGGTGGCGCAGCTGGAACAGGACGGCATCAGAATTTACAAAGCAAAGCCGGATATTGACGAATACATTATCAGCATCAATTGTGAAATCAGCAACCGAATCAATCAAGTGGCGCGCTTTTTCCCGGAATGGGTGAAGTGGGACTATGTGAAACCCATTTTCCTGATGCCGAACGGGACGAAAAAAGATGGTATCAAAAAAGCAGGGGAATACTATAAAAGCGATACCCGCCGCTACCCGTTCCACTGCTGGATTAACTGGGATGCCGTTGCCACAAGCCCGGAGAGCAAGGGCAATATCCTCTATAATGATGAAAAATTCGTAACGATTCTCTATGAACGCCACGAAGACCGCTTTGAAAACCTGTCGCTGGTGCGTGATGCGGGCAACAGCACGATGCGCAATCTGGGCAGGCTGCTGGGGCAGTGCAAAAAATGCCTGATTGCGGTGGACTGCGAAAATTCGGATGCCGTGAAGCTCGCGGCGGCGCTGAGCAGCCTCCCGACCGAGCAGCTGGGCAAAATATCCAAGGTGATTCTGTTTGACAGCGAGTATACAACGGCACAATGGAAAACGCTGGTTGACCGCACGCTCTCTACGGCGGTGGATGAAAAAGCGAACCTTGAGCTGGAACATATTAAGGTCGAGCGGCTGAACCAGAACAAATCGCAGTGCGATATGGCGCTGGCGGTGCGGACAAGCCGCGAAGTGTATACCTCCGGCGTGGATGCGGTCATCCTTGTGTCGTCAGACAGCGACTACTGGGCGATGATCCACCAGCTGGACAGCGTCCGCTTCCTTGTTATGCTGGAGAAGGGCAAAACGGGCATGGCCATCATGGACACCTTGGCGCGGCATGAAATCCCGTTCTGCTTCATTGACGACTTCTGTACGGCGGCGTCGTACAACATCAAAACCAGTACGCTGATCAATGCAATTCAGGAGCAAATCAATCAGCAGCTGGCGGGAGAAAGCACGAAACCATTCAACGTTCGCGAGATGATGGAGACGGCGCTGCAAAACTCGTGGATTATGATGACGGACAAGGAGAAGGAAGCGTTTTACAAGCGATACTTGCTGTGCATGAAATTGAATGTCAGCCCGGATGGCGCGGTCAGCATCACGCTGGGATAAAGGGCAGCGTCTCTGAACGGTGGAGCGAAGGAGAACTTTGCTTGATGACTTGCCATTTCTGAACCTGCTTGCGCCCTTTTAAACAGCATCGGCACAGCACCAAGTTTTCATTTGGCGCTGTGCCGATGATTTTTTGTGAGTTCGCAAGATGACAAATTTCCTCTTTATACTATTTCCGAATTGGTTCATCACGGAATCGACAAAGAAGGAAAGATGCGTTTTTATCCTCTTTTTCCTTATCCCTTGATATTCCTCACGCTGCCCCTTTCCACAAGGTGCACCGGCAAAATAACCTTCTTCTGCGCAATCTCTTCCTTCCGCAGCTGCGCCAAGATCATCTCCGTCGCCAAAGTGCCTTTCTTCTCCGAATCCTGATGAATCGTCGTCAGCCCCGGAATCGCCAGCTGCGAAATATAATGATCATCAAAGCCCACAATCGACTTATCGCGCGGCACACTTACCCCGCACTCATGCAGCCCGGACATGATGCCCGCCGCCAGAATATCCGCCGAGGCGAAAATCCCCGTGATTTCGGGACGTGTGCTGAGTTGATGCCCCAGCTTCTTGCCCTCCTGCACGGAAATTTCCTGCGTAAAGACAAGCGCCGGGTCGTACGGCACGCCGTATTCCGCCAAGGCGCGACGATAGCCCTGCAGGCGCAGTTCGATAACGCCCGCGGGTGAAATCGGCGGCGACGCGAACGCAATCACGCGGTGGCCGTTCTCCAGCAGGTGCTTCGTGGCGAGGTAGCCGCCTTTTTCATCCTCCAAGCCGACGCAGCAGATGTTCGGGTCGTCCACATAGCTGTCGATGAGGACGACGGGAATGCCCAGCTTTGCTACGGCATCGAAGAACGAATCCTGAAACAGCCCCGTCATAATCAGCCCGGAGAGCCGCCAGCTGTGAATCAGCCCTTCCAGCGCGGCGACGCTTTCGGCGGAGCGCAGCATCAGGTAGTAGCCGGCTTCACGGGTGCGCTGCTCGACGCTGGCGGCGACGCTGCTCATGAAGGGGTCGCTGACGGTGCTGCCGGTGGTGCGCGGCGTGATGTAAGTGACCATGGCGATGATGGCGGACTGGTCGTTCGCCAGCGAGCGCGCGGACATGCTGGGAACGTAGTGTTCGCGCTCGATAATCTCCCAGATTTTTGCAACCTTCTTTTCGGAAACGCGGCTTTTGCGGTTATGCACCACGTTGGAAACGGTTGTAATGCTTACGCCTGCTTCGGCGGCAATGTCTTTGAGTGTGACCATGCGATGCTCCATTTTATGCAGTGTTTTAGGCGTGGTAATCTGCGCGGATCAAAGAGAACGGACGAAGTCCGCGAAGTCCGTGCGCATCATAAAAAGTATACCAGTCTTTGAAGTTGTTCGCAAGCGGTTTCTGGAAAAAAATTAGGGCACCACCGCACAATTCGGCGGCGCGTCTGGCGATGTCTTTTCCGCCATCTGCGGCATGCAAATTCCTCGATTTACATCCAGTAAACCTTCGGAATTTGCATTTGCATCTGACGAAAAATCCATTCGTCATCCAACCACCTCATTTGTGCGGTGTTACCTTAGTAAAAGAAGGGGGAGACAGCCGAAACTGTCCCCCCTTTTTTGAACGTTTTGGAATTATTCCAGTTCAGCCAGATAGTCCTTAATCGGCAGGTCGCCGGGCTTGCCGGTTTCCGGCGCGGTCAGACCAGCCTGAATGGTTTCGGAGCTGGTAGCGTCGATGGGCGCAACGGCTTCAGAGAAGGTGATTTCGTCCAGGTAGATGACGCACTTGGCGAACGCGCGGATGTGCAGGGCGTTGGTCATGCCCGGGAAGCCGGACGCTTCGAGGTCGATGACGAGATCCTGCCATTCGGTGGTGATGACCGGGTGCGTGCCGTCCGCCAGCACAAGGTCAGAGAAGCGCGCCGCGTAGAACTTGGCGTCTTCCGGATGCCAGTCCATGATCAGCTTGTTCTCTTCGCCGCCTTCCGCACCCTTGATGCGGATGGTCAGATACTTGCAGTAGGAGACGCCGTCCAGACCCCACATGTCAATGGCTTCGCCCCAGTTCGCCATCCAGTCGGCGGCATGGGCGTAGTAGTCGTCTTCGCTGTCGTAGTCTTCCGGGTCATACGCCTTGGGGCGCATGTCGAGCTTCAACGCGCCGTCCTCATTCTTTGCGCGCAGGTTCGCCCAGTTGTCCCACCAGAGGTGCACGCCGTTGGGCGCAAGCTCAGGCTTGGCATTCGGGTCACGGTCGTCAAAGTTGTCCCACAGGTAGGTTTCGCCTTCAGCGAACGCAACGGCTGCCATCGCGAACACCATCGTCAGGGAAAGCAGGAAAGCAAGGAACTTCTTCATGGGGATACCTCCTTTATGATGTTGACGGGTGGATAGGTTTAACGCTCAACCTATCGTTGACATGATTATAACATACCATTTGCCACATGTCAAGAGGGGAAAAGAGGCTTTTTCTGAAAATTTTTATCTTCAGGCACATTGCACATTTCCAAATTTCCTGCTATAATCATGGCATGGGTTTAGCGCTTAACTAAATGCGGACAATTTCCACACGCTGGAAACGCCGCGGCAAACAAGGAGGACATGAACGATGAAGAGAACCACCCCCATCCTGATGCTTGTGCTGATGCTTCTGCTGACCGCGTGGATGATGCCCGCGACTGCCGAAGAGAATCCGACGCTGCTGACCCTCTACGAAGGCCCGAAGACGATGACGACCTCCGCGACGGCGAAAGTTACCGCGAACGGCAACGACCTGTTCGTCTATGACGTGATGGTCAACCACGAACACATCTGGAACGCCAACACCCAGCCGACGACCACGCCTATGACGTACTTTGACTTCGAGGGCAAAGTGCGCATCGAGGTTGAAATGCCCGGTCTGCCGGACAAAGTGGCGAGCGCCGCCGTCATTCCGCAGTCGTGGGGGATTACGCCCGAAGTCAAGGACGGCAAAGTTTCCTTCATGATTACGGAGCCGGGGCAGTACACCGTTGTCTTCAACGATAACGTCAACAAGGCGCTGCACATCTTCGCCAATCCGCTGGAAACGGACGTCCCTGATCCCGACGACCCGAACGTCTACTATATTCCCTCCGGCGAGTGGGTCATGGACGCTATCGCGCTGGAAGACGGGCAGACGCTCTATATCTCCGGCGGCGCGGTGCTGCATTCCATCATCTCCGTCAATAACGCCAAGAACGTCCGCATCTGCGGGCGCGGCATCATCGACGGCAGCGACTACGACGCGTGGAATCAGCCCGGCTCGTATGCGCGCGTCCCGATTGATCTCAATCACGCAAAGGATGTCACCATCGACGGCATTATTGTCGCCAATTCCAACTGCTGGAACGTCAATTCTTACTCCTCCAAGCATGTGGAAATCAACAACGTCAAGGTCATTTCCGGCCGTCAAAATGGCGACGGCTTCACCTTCCAGTCCTGCACCGACCACACCGTGACGAACAGCTTCGCCCGCACATGGGACGACAGCCTCGTCATCAAGAACTACTCCGGCTCCACCAAGGGCATCACCTTCCGCAACATGCAGGTGTGGACGGACCTCGCCCAGTCCATGGAAATCGGCTACGAAACCGACAAGGGCTGGACGCTTGACCCCGAAATCAGCGATGTGCTGTTTGAGAACATCACTGTGCTGTACAACTTCCACAAGCCCGTTATCAGCATCCATAACAGCGACGATGCGTATGTGCACGCCATCGTCTACCGCAACATCGTCGTCGAAAACGCCTTCATGCAGGGTGATAACGGCAATAATAAGGAATTGATTGAGATGACGCTGCAAAATTCGGCGTGGTCGACGGTCAAGGATGAGTTTGGGTCGATTGATGATGTGCTGATTGATGGCCTGACGGTGCTGCGGACGCTGGATGGGAAAGTGCCGGCGTCGAGATTGTCGGGGTATGGGGAGGAGAATCGGATTACGAATGTGACCTTGCGGAATGTGACGATTCTGGGGGAGAAGATGACGAATTTGAAGCAGATGAAGCTGCGGTATGATGATTATTGTGAGGGAATAGTGGTGGAGTAAGAAAAAAAGGATAAACACGCGGAAGAATTAAGGGAGTGAGACCAACTCAATCGCGCGGAGGGGTCAAGGGGGAGACTTCGTCTCTTTTCCTTTTCCCCCTTGCGGAGTCCAGAGGCAGCGCCTCTGGTAGGGTTTGGGGCAACGCCCCAACTGTTTGCCGTGCAACCAGTAATGGAAAAGCACGCAATTCTGCCACACGAGCGCTGAACAGCGAAGCGCTTTCAGCGCAGCGGTTGTAATTTTGCGCGTCCTCAGACGCGCCCCCCAACTTGCTCTTTCGACCACTTGCACATTGTCGCGCCAAATGGGCGCGACCGACCACCCGCATCACCACACCCACCATCATTATAGAAAGGAAATTTCGCTCATGAAAATGCGTTCTGTCGTATCCGCCATGCTCGCCCTGTCGCTGGCGTGCCTGCCCCTTCTGACGCAGGCGGAAGAAGAAATTCCCACCATCGTGACCGTTGTCCCCGCGCCCGACCAGACCAAGGCGGAGCGCCCGGCGTGCTTCCCTGACCCCGCTGACCAGTACATCGCCCTCCCCGAAACGGAGAATTTCGCGCTCAATAAGGAAGTCATTTCCGGCGCGCATACCGACGTGTACGTCAGCCGAAACGTCAACGACGGCAAAACCGATACCTACTGGGAAAGCAAAGGATTCCCGGCGGAAATGCTCATCGTGCTGGGCGAGACGCATACCATCTCGACCGTCGCGGTCTGCCTGAATCCATCCGCCATCTGGGAGGCGCGCATTCAGGAAATCGCCGTTCTCGTCAGCCAGGACGGCGAGAATTTTACCGAAGCCGCACCCGCCACGCAGTACCAATTCGACCCTGCGACGGGCAATCGCATCCGCATTGATTTCGATAGTGTGGAAGCCAGTTTTGTCAAGGTTGTGTTCACAATGAATTCCGCCTCCCGCACCGACGGCGCGCAGGCAGCGGAAATCTGCGTTTACTGATAGGAGAAAATCACGATGCAATATCAAGGCATTATCTTCGATTTGGATGGCGTTCTCTGCTCGACCGACGAGTACCACTACCGCGCGTGGAAGGCGCTCGCGGATCGGCTCGGCATCCCCTTTGACCGCGAGCGCAACGGCCTTTTGCGCGGGGTCAGCCGCATGGACAGCTTGAACATCATCCTCGAAAAAAGCGACAAGGCGTACTCGCAGGAAGAGAAAAACGCGATGGCGGAGGAAAAAAACACGCGCTATCGGCAGTTGCTGAACCAAATGTCGCCCGCTGATTTGTCCGGCGACGTGAAGCGCACGCTGGATACCCTGCGCGCACGCGGCTTGAAGCTGGCGATTGGCTCGTCGACCAAGAACACGCCGTTCATTCTGGAGCGGATGGGGCTGGATGGGTTTTTCGACGCGGTGGCGGATGGAAACTGCATCACGCACTCGAAGCCGAACCCGGAGGTGTTTTTGAAGGCAGCGGAGATGTTGGGCTTGAAGCCGGAGCAGTGCGTGGTGGTGGAGGATGCCCATGCAGGGGTGGAAGCCGCGAAAGCGGGCGGGTTTGCCTGCGCCGCCATGGGGGACGCCAAGGAGGATGCGCGCGCAACGTATCATCTGGGGAAATTGTCGGACTTGCTGGAGTATGTAGGATAAAAAAGCAATTAGGCAGGAGACGACTTCAGCCGACTTCGCTTTCCCCAAGGGGGAAGGTGCCGGCCGCAGTCGGCGGATGAGGTCGTTCCCACGAAGCAAATTGCGCAGAACCGAAATTTCCGCACCCGAAAACCTGCAATCCGTAGCAGGAAAAGCGCAGTGCAGTCGCGAATTTCCCTCCATGAATACCGCATGGAGGGAAGTTTTGAACATGAGGAGGAATACACGGATGAATACGGTGATTGAGCGAACGGGGTTTGACCCGGCACAGGACGCGGATAACGGCAACCGTTTCCTGACGGGCAATGGGTATATGGGCGTTCGCGGGACGATTGGCGAAGCGGGCGTGCAGCAGATGACCGCCGTCAATCTCGCGGGCATCCACCACCAAAAAGGGCAGGGCTGGGAAGAGCCGCTGAATGCCCCGAACCCGCTGTATGTCGCCGTGAAAGGCGTGTCGCTGCCGGAAAATGCCGATCGGCTTACATCGCACCGCCTCGCGCTCAATATTGCCGACGGCGTGTTCACCCGCGAAAGCACGTTCAAGGCGGATGCGGGCGAAATCACCATCCGGCAGGAACGGTTCTGCGCGATGGAGCGGGTGCATTTGCTCGCACAGCGCGTGACCATCACGGCGACACATGACAGCGTCGTCACCATTGCGTTCGGCGTGGACGAAAACGTCTGGGACATCCACGGCCCGCATTATGAGACGCTGACGCTGACAGAATCGGACGGCGTCGTCGCCCTGACCGGCGAAACGGATGACCATCAGCGCGTCTGCACGGCGCTTCGGTGCAGCTGCACGGACGGCGAAATCACGCACGGCGGCGTTCGGACGGCGCAAATCGCGCTTCGGGCAGGTCAGCCGTGGCAGCTGGATGAGGTCGCCGCGGTGTACACCACCAGCGACGGCGACGAACCGGAAGCATCCGCCATTGAAGCGGCAGAAAATGCCCCAGCGTATGATGCTTTGCGCGAAGAACAGCGGACGGCGTGGGCGGCGCTCTGGCAGAAAGCGCGGGTGACGATTGAAGGCGACGAGCGCGCGGAGTTTGCGGTCAATTACTCGATGTACCACTTGATGAGCATCGCGCCGCGGCATCGGGCGGCGCTGTCGGTGGCGGCGCGCGGGCTGTCCGGGCAGACGTATAAGGGCGCGATTTTCTGGGATACGGAGATGTTCATGCTGGATTTCTATCTGGCGTGTATGCCGGAGGTGGCGCGGCACTGCCTGGAATACCGCGTGCAGACGCTGCCGGGCGCGCTGGACAAGGCGAAATCCTACGGCTATGCGGGCGCGTTCTATGCGTGGGAGAGCGTCGAGGGCGGCAAGGATGCCTGCACGGACTACAACGTTACCGACGTGTTCACGGGCCGACCGATGCGCACGTTCTTCCGCGATACGCAGGTGCACATCAGCGCTGCCGTCGTGTATGGGCTGCGGAAATATACGCAGTACACGGGGGATGATTCGCTGCTGCAAAGCGGCGGCGCGCGCGTCGTGCTGGAATGCGCAAGGTTCTATATGAGCCTGATTTCCAAGCGCATCCTCAGCGATACCTATGATTTGCTGGATGTGATGGGCCCGGACGAGTACCACGAGCATGTGAAGAACAACGCCTACACCAACGAAATGGCGCGGATGACGCTGAATTACGCGGTGGAGGTCTGCCGGAAGTACCTGCCGGAGACGGACACAGCGGAACTGATGCACTTTGCGGATGCCGCGAAGCACTTGAAGCATCAAACGCCTGACCCGAAAACCGGGCTGATTGAGCAGTTCGACGGTTACTTCAAGCTGGAAAACGTACTCGTGCCGGAGGTGCGCAGCCGCCTGATTGACCCGCGCGAATACTGGGGCGGCGCGTATGGCGTGGCGGCGCAGACGCAGGTCATCAAGCAGGCGGACGTGATTGCCCTGCTGTACATGCTGGGGCAGTACCCGGCGGGCATCATCGCCGCGAATTATGATTACTATGAGCCGCGAACCGAGCATGGCAGCAGTCTGTCTGCGTGCATGTATGCCCTGTGCGCGTGCGCAATCGGGCGTCCGGCGGCAGCGTATCCGCTGTTCCTGAAATCCGCCGAGGCGGATATTGTCGGCGGCGGCAAGCAGTGGGCGGGGCTGGTGTACATTGGCGGCACGCACCCGGCGGCAGCGGGCGGCGCGTATATGGTGCTGCTCTATGGCTTCTTGGGTCTGCGCTTCGAGGACGGCAAGCCGACGCTGCATCCGCGCCTGCCGGCGGGATGGAAGAAGGTGCAGATGCAAGTGCATTGGCAGGGCAAAGACTGGCTGCTGACGGCGGAAGAAGGGCAGCAGGCATGACAATCGCCCACTATCATCTGCCCGGTCTGTTCGAGTTTTACGAACTGTATTGCCGATTTTTTCCGCTCTACCGAAACCATCCGGAATATTTCTATGATTGGTGCGACATCGGCTCGATTTACGGCGCACCGGCGGATTGCCTGTGGGGCGGCGGGCGCGTCGGGTCGGGGGAGGCGAGCGCGCGGGATGTGCTGGCGCTGATGCGTGATTACGGCATTTCGCCGCGCCTGACATTTAGCAACTCCCTCCTGCGCGCGGAGCATCTGCGTGATGCGCGCTGCAATGCGCTCTGCCAGATGCTGAACGACGGCGGGAATGGCGGCGTGATTCTCCATTCGGATTTGCTTCTGCGCTATTTGCAGAAAACGTATCCGAACTTGTATTTCGTGTCCTCAACGACGAAGGTGCTGACATCGTTTCCCGACTTGCAGACGGAACTGAAACGAGCGGAATTCCGCTATGTCGTGCCGGATTTCCGCCTGAATCACGCGCTGGAGAAGCTGAATGCCCTGCCGCAGGGTCAAAAGGACAAGGTGGAGTTCCTCTGCAATGAGTGCTGCTATTTCGGCTGCCGCGACCGCCGCGCGTGCTACGAAGCCGTCAGCCGGAAGAACCTCGGCGAGGGCGGCGACGAGCACCGCTGCCACGCACCGGACGCGCAGGGCGGCTACCGCTTCTCCAAGGCGATGGAGAATCCGGGCTTTATCGGGGTGGAGGATATTCAGCGGACGTACCTGCCGATGGGCTTTGAGAACTTCAAGATTGAGGGGCGCGAGTTAGGCAGCGCGCTGGTGCTGGAATTCCTGCTGTATTACCTGACGAAGCCGGAATGCCAGCTGAAAGTGCGGGAGGAAATCTATCTGGATAACATGCTGGACTTGTTCTGATTGCAATCAAAAACAGCCTGCGGAATTCGTCCACAGGCTGTTTTTATCCTTTTTTCGGATTTTGCTGCGCGAACTATTGGGTTCTTCACGGAAACTGGGGGGAAGAGCAGCTTGGGGGCGCGTCTGCGGACGCGCAAAGTTACTGGCAGGGACGCTTCGCTGCCTGCACCTTTGTTGAGCGCGTTTGGCATACTGGTCGCCC